>Ga0214471_10000468_pt1 | contig 34752 bp, 36 predicted proteins | sample RVTome_5_FD_207665 | JGI IMG/M metagenome (GOLD analysis project Ga0214471, IMG submission 207665) | Soil microbial communities from uranium-contaminated site in the Upper Colorado River Basin, Wyoming, United States - RVT142D155 | ecosystem: Environmental > Terrestrial > Soil > Contaminated >... | reverse complement strand
CATCGGGGCCAGGAAACTAATCAGATTTCCACTCACAGGCCGGATATATGTAAGCAATCTGTTCCTTGTTTGCCTCAATTGAAAAACATCCTTGCGAAACGGGATGGGTCCATATATGTTCTTGGGTAAGAGGTGAGGAGGGAGGGCGTAAAGCCCTGTTAGGGCCACGCCCCTTTACGGGGGTAAGGAATGAGGTGGTAGGAGTGGCGATTAAGGTTGGAGGGAGAGGACAGAAAATATACTCTAAAACCAAACAAACCAAATAAACGAAACAAACGAGACAAACCAATTAACATTGGAGGTTTGAGGTGGACAGTCTCATAGGGAATAAAAAAGGATGAAAAAAGTGGAAGGCTCAACAATTACCAAAAAGGAAATCGTTCAACAGGATTTGGGGAATGAGTTGATGCTTTATGATGCTCAGAAAGACGAGGTTCATATTTTGAATGGAACGGCGAAGATTGTCTGGGAAGGCCTGGTTGTGGGGGAAACGGAGGAGCAGTTAGAGATGCGGTTGCGGGAGAGGTTTTTGATTGGAAAAGACCGTGACCTGTTTTTGGATATCAGGAATATAATTGGAGAATTTAAAGAGAAGGGTTTGGTGAAACAATAAAACTTTTCACCCCTCACCTGAATCCTCTCCCCTCTGAGGGGAGAGGGAGAAACGGTGGAGAAGGAGGCTTCGAATGGAAGATAACGAAAAAAATGAAAAAGAAAGTATAAAACGAAAAAAACCGAAATATGAACCGCCGCAGGTCAGGACCTACACGGGGGATGACCTACTAAAAGAGTTGGGACCCGCTCAAGCTCTTTATGGACCATCTGTCCCATTACCTTGATCCACTGGACCAATATGTATGAAGAATCCTTCAAGCAGGAAAGATGCTCTCATCCACGAAAATCCAATCTTTCAAAACACCTTCGCGTTTTTTGACATTCCTTTTTTCATTCAATCAAATTCTTATCATCTTTTAGAGTTTTTCAACACTCTTTACAAACAGTTTATCTCAATTGAAAAAACCGATCTTTCGAATGGTTCTTCCTATTTTCTTTTTAAAAGGAAATTCGATTCTGAGATACTTCAGTTTCGTATCAATAAAGGGAAGGGAATTCCCATTTCATTAAAATCAAATCCTTTCCCCATGGCGGATTCGTTTATTTTTAATGATGTGGTTAAGAAAGTAAGAAATTATTATTTAATTCACGCGCTTTCTCTTTCATTTCAAGGAAAAGGAGTAATCTTTTCAGGGCCTACCGGATCTGGAAAAACAACCTTAGGCTTAGAACTGATTCAAAGGGGATTTCAATTTCTCTCCGATGAATTAGCCGCCCTTTCCAGATCCTCTCATCTTCTTTTTCCCTTTCCCAGAGCCCTATGTATTCGAAAGAAAACAATTGATCTATTTGAAAGATCAAATGGATTTTACTTTTCACCAACCCACCCAATAGGTGATCAGCGTTGGATGATTGACAATGAGGATTTTTCGAAGGGTTCAACGGGAAAACCTTGTAAACCAAATTTAATATTTCTCCTCTCAACCCAGTCTTTTTCAGGAAAAGGTTTAGATAATGAGATTCCCATCACCTTGGAATTAAAAAGGAAGGACGATCAACTTCTCTCTGAGCTATCGGAACTATCAGGGGTGAAATATCTTTCTGCTTCCTTAAAGGACGGTTTCTACTATCCAAGGTTTCGAGTTAGAAAAAGCCGTATTGTTCAAAAGGAATTTATTAGAATTTGTGAGAAATACCAGGAATCAGTGTTGTATCGGATTAAGGCGGTTAATCAAACACCTAATCCTAATGCAGATCCCAAGCTTATTCCAATTTCCAAAACAGTTGCGGCCTTGGAATTGTTTGGAAATCTTCAGAACGTTTCCTTTGATGGGCTGTCTGATTTTTCCAGCCCTTTGGGGACTCCTCCTCAAATTTTAGCAGGGTTATCGGCAATTGTTGCAAAAACACAATGTTATCGGCTTGTGGTAGGGGATTTGAAAAAAACAGCGGATTTGGTGTGTGATTTGGTGAGGCGGTAGGAGGTTAGAGAAGTTAGGTTGGAGATTGGATTAAAAAAGCGTTAAAAGAGAGGGAAAATGGGAAGAAAACTTTTAATAATTTCAATGGTAATTATTTTCTATTCACTTCCGGTGTATGGGGCGGGGTATGGACCGGTTCAGATCATCAGTTCAAATGAACAGGAAGTGGTCCTGGAGCTTGTGGTTCCGGGGTTTCAGGTTCATCCTGTCAATCATGATGGAATGTCTTATCAGCAGATGAGCATTCCGGATTTCGGGTTAACCACCGATGTGGGGACTCCGCAAGTTCCTGTTCGGGGGGTGGTGGTCGGTGTGCCAGGGGGGGCTCAACCTTCCTTGGAGATCCTGGACACCGACTTCAAGATTCTTTCCAACTACCTTCCTCCACCGGTTCCCTTCCCGGAGGTGATTGAAGAGGGAACCATAGGTTTTTCTAGTCGTTTCACGTTTGTCCGGGATGAAACTATTTATTCTCAGGATGATTTTTTTCCATCCAAACCAGCGATTATTGGATTTTCCGGGAAAATGAGGGATCAAAACGTGGTTCAAATTGTTTTTTATCCCATTCAAAACAATCCAGTCCGGCAGGAGGTGCGTTTTTACACCCGAATTGTTGTCCGGATTGGGTTTCAGGGATCTGTTGGAGGAGAGGTTCCAATGTTAGAGAAGTCACAGATATTTCAGAAAGTTGATGCCAACCAGGGGCAAATAAAAGAGAACCCATATGATCGAATGTTAAAGAGCCTTCTATTGAATTATCCATAAAACAATAAAACAGGAAATGAAAAACGAATTGAAACAAACATTCCAAAAACATTCAAACCCCCACTTTTCCTCTCCCTAATTAAGGTAGAGGATTAAGCGGCTTAAAAAGCAGGGATAAAGATTGGAGATTTCGTCAAAAAAAATCCGGGTTGAAAGGGTATCAACCAATAGACTTTTTCTTTTTGGAACCCTTCTTTTGATTCTGTTTGTTTTTTGGGGTTGCGGAACCAGCGGGGGGAATTCCGATTCGGGTGATGGGAATGAAAATACCGGGAGTTCTACAACGACGACTTTATTCCCTTCAACAACTACAACAACCAGTCTTTCACCTTCATCCACTACCCTGAACACGACATCTACAACGAGCACCAGTACCACCTCCACGACCGTTCCGATAACCATGGGTGGACAATTGAAAATCGGAGTAAAAGACAATGGATTCTACAGACTTACCCGACAAGAATTGGAGAATTCGGGGTTGGTTATGACGGGTGTTGATCCAAAAAAAATAAAGATTGGCTATCGGGGAAAAGAAATTCCCATTAGGGTTTCGGGAGAATCCGATGGGGCTTTTGACGTCAACGATGTGATTGAATTTTATGGCCAAGGGATTTCAAGGGATTCATCAGAGTTTGAGTTTACCGAGACCAATATTTATTGGCTTTCGGCAGGAAATCATGATGCCCTTCGAATGCAGGAAAAAGATGGAACCCCGGGAAGTAATGGGCCTCCTGACTCTTTTCAAACCACGGTTTATGTGGAGCAGGACACTTTTTATACACAAGTCATACCCAACGGGGAGGGAAAAGATCACTGGTTCTGGGGAGGCCTAATCCGTGCGACCGAATCCAGAAGTTTCCCCTTTACGATAAAAAATAATTCAACCGCCAAGAAAGGTTGTACATTTCGTTACTACCTCCAGGGCAAAACCGATATGGTTCAAAACCCCGATCATCATACACGGGTTTATCTCAATGGAATTTTGGTGGATGATCAGCGATGGGATGGTTTTTCACAATTCATCAATTCGGTCAATTTGCCCAACTGCAACCTGATCAATGGCAACAACACGGTCAGGCTTGATTCGGTGGGGGATACAGGTGCGGTTGTAGACTCTTTTTTATTTAATTGGTTTGAGATTGATTATTGGGACCAATATGTGGCAGAGAATAATGTCCTCTTTTTTAATGGAGTTGGAGCCAGCCCCGTGGATTTTAGTGTAATGGGATTTACCCAGAATGATATAAACGTATTCGATATTTCGGACCCTTTAAATCCCGCAAGAATTATAAATCACCGCGTTGATCCGGTGGGGACTTCCACCACGGTGTCCTTTCAAGATAATTTTCAAGGACAGCGAAATTATGTCGCTTTGACCTCGAGTCAATTTGACACCCCCTCGAATCTTTTTCAAGATAATCCATCTACATTAAAAGACCTTCAAAATGGGGCGGATTATATTATTATTGCTCATGAGAGTTTCCTAAACAGCGTGAACCCTCTTGCAGATCATCGCAGGAGCCGGGGGCTTCGTGTGGTAACGGTGGATGTGATGGACATTTATGATGAGTTTGGTTTTGGAATGGAGAATCCCCAAGCCATTAAAGATTTCATAAAATTTGCCTTTGAGAATTGGCAGCGGCCTGCTCCCATGTATGTTCTTTTGGTTGGCGATGCCACACTGGATTATAAGGATAATTTGAAGAGAGGGTTTAAAAATTTAGTTCCCAGTCATCTTGTCGAAACGGCATTTATTCAAACATCCAGTGACAATTGGTTTGTATCGGTGAGCGGGGATGATTCCATTCCTGATCTCTTCATCGGGCGGATATCGGTTAAAACCCCTGGCCAAGCGGATGCCGTTGTAAACAAGATTCTTGCCTATGAAAAGGCTCTTCCAACGGGTTGGGTTAATCGAGTTCAGTTTGTGGCGGATAATCCCGATGCGGGGGGAGATTTTGAAGCGGCTTCGGAGGATCTCATTCAACTGCTTCCAGGCAATATCAGTCCGCTGCGTGTCTACCAAACACAAGTTGGCAGCGGCGCTCAAACCGCCATCAGAAATAATATCAACAACGGGGTCCTGGTAACTAATTACACCGGGCATGGAAGTGTTTCTCTTTGGGCAAACATGTTTTCATCTTCGGCGGTTTCTTCTCTTAGCAATGCGGGGAAGCCAACGTTTGTGGTGACACTCAATTGCCTGAATGGTTTTTTTAATGATCCCTATGAAGGAGGGGTGGACCCACTGGGAAATGCTCACGGGATTCCCTTGGCGGAAGCGTTTGTGAATGCCCCCAACAAGGGGGCCATTGCTGCCTGGAGCCCTACGGGGCTGGGTTTTACCTTTGAGCATGACCTCATGGCCCAGGAACTCTTCGATGCTATTTTCAATCAAGGGAACCACATTTTAGGGTCGGTGACCACTCAAGCCAAGGTTTCTGCCTATTCTAAGTTTGGTATATCGGTTGATAATTTGGAGACGTTTGTTTTATTTGGGGATCCGGCAGGAAACCTCTCTGCCCCATAGGGATTGGTCTATGAATCGTGCTCTGGTGAAAGCAATAGGAAAGAAGCGGCAAACTTCCGGCAGAAAAAGCCAGATTAAAGTAAAAGGTATGAGTATGGAGCCAACCTTGAGCGAAGGGGATGGGCTCGTGGTGAGGCATATCGGGCCGGAGGATTTGTCTCTGGGTGATATTGGTGTGTTTTGGACTGGAAAAGTTTTATTGGTCCACCGTGTGATTGGCGTGAAGCATTGGTTGGAGGATACCCGTTTTATTTTAAAAGGGGATCGATTACTCTATACGGAAGATATGGGGGAAGAATTTTTGTTTGGTAAGGTCGTTGAAGTTCATCATAAAGGAAAGAGAATTTGTTTTGAAAGTGGTTTTTGGAGGTGGTTCAATAAAGTTTTTGGTTATTTTTGGAGATTGAATGATAAATTCTTGATGGTGTTAAGAAAAATGGAGGAAAGGGCCTTGGGTGATTGGAAGGGATCAACACGGCTTCTGCCTTCAAGGGTATTTTGTTTCTTATGTGTTCTTTTCCACAATAAATTGACCAACCTATTCTATCTATTGCATTTCGGGTGAAACATGGCAATGATCGGAAATACAAATATAACCAATGAAGATCGGCTTCTTCTTTATTGTTCAAGGGGGGAAATGACCCCTGAAATGGAAGAAGACGTTAGGCAGCTTCTTCAATTACCTTTAGATTGGGATTACCTCTGGAATTCTGCCTGTAGACACAGAATTGTTTCCTTACTTTATTTTCATATGGAGCGGGTTAGCCCTGTTGGGTGTATTCCTGCAAGGGTGATGAAGCAGATGGAAGCATCCTATTGGGCGAATGCCTATCGAAATCTAAGGATTCAAAATGAGCTGGTCACCATTCTCAAGGCTTTTCAAGAAATAGGAATTGAGGTTTTGCTTCTCAAAGGGTTGGCCTTGATTGAAACCGTTTACCAAAATTTAGGATTACGGCCCATGAGCGATATGGATCTATTGGTTAGAAAAGAGGCGATTCCTGAAGTTAGGATTTGCATGGAAGGGATGGGTTATCGGCAAAATTTAAAGTGGTACGGGTTACAGGCAATTGATGATCATCATTTGACCTTTTATTCCTTAAAAGGGAATACGGTTCCAATAGAGATTCACTGGACAATTGGAATGAATAGCGATTTGTTTCCCATTGAAGATTCCGAAATGATGGAAAAGGTTAATGTGATCAACCTGGGGGGGGTAAGGACTCGAATTCTTTCCCCTGAAGATTCATTGATTCACCTATGTTTTCATATGGCGTACCATCATCATTGTGCTTTGGGTTTGATGGGGCTTTGCGATATTTCTGAAACGATCCATCGCTTTAAAGGAATCCTTGATTGGAGCAGAGTGCTAAGGTTTGCAAAGCAAAATAGAATTGGCCCCCAGATTTATATCGCGCTCTCTCTTGCCAATCGGCTCCAAGGAACTAAAATACCTTGGGGGGTGCTGGAATCCCTTTCGAAGGATTGTTCCCCCCAACAAATCCTATGGCTTGAGCAGTTTCGAGAAAATAGCCTGATCGTAGAACCTATAAAGTGGGAAAGCCCACTTGCCCGCTTAATCTGGATTAATGGAATGGGGAATAAAGCTCGATTCCTTTTCAAAGGATTTTTCCCCTCGCTGAAAGTATTGGTTATTTGTCTTTCCACTTCTTTAACCTTAAAGAAGGTGCTTCTTTTCTATATTATCTACCCCTTTATTCGTATAAAGAGGTATCGGTTTTCTTCCTTCAGATACCTTTTCTCCTCTTTTAAGCGCTTTCTGGTTTAATCCTGAACGGTCATTTCTTTTTCAATACAACAACCTAAAATTTGGACTTCCTTTTAAGGGGAACATGATGTTATTATTAAGCGGTTTAGGGGTTTTCTTTTTTTATACTTTTCCAGCGAGGTAAGGACATTCATACAACCATTTCAAAATGTCAAATCTGTAGCCGAACGCTCCTGAAAGGATATTTTTTACTCCAAAAAGATCCGCTCAAATCGGAAGTCATCAAGGTGGTCTGTTGGCGGTGTAAGTTTTTAAAACGGCCGGCTGAAAAAATCAGTGCCTAGGCTTTTGTATCATTTCCAAAATAACATAATTACTTGGGGTGTTATTCTGGCCGTTTTCCCGCCAATTAAAAAGAGCCGGAATCAATTACTTTTTGAGGTCTAGATTCCCGCTTAAGGAAGGCGGGAATGACAATGCGTGTTTTTTTGTTAATCAGGACCTCGTTTTTTTCCAACCTTTTTTACTTCAATTGATCTCCTCGGTTCAGAGGATAAGGCCCCACGACCCCAACAAACGGAAGGGTGAGGATTCCAAGTAGGGACAGTTGGTCCGGGTTTCTGTACTGGGACAATCCTATGGTCATTCCCGTATGGCCTTCCCTGGGAACAGGGGTGTAGGTGCCCATCAAACGATCCCACCATGGAAGGTTAAATCCAAAATTACTATTGGTTTCTTCTTTATAAATTGAATGATGAACTCGGTGCATATCGGGGGTGACAATGAACCACCGGAGGCCCCGATCGATCGATTTTGGGATTCGAACATTGCCATGATTAAACATAGAGGTTCCGTTGAGGAGAGCCTCAAACGTAAAAACGGAAACCGGGGACGCGCCAATTAAGAGGACTGCTCCCATTTTGATAAAGGTGGACAGGAGAATTTCGATAGGATGAAACCTTGCCCCTGTGGTGACGTCAAAATCGAGATCGGTGTGATGGACCATGTGCAACCGCCATAATAACGGAATGGCATGGAACATGATATGCTGAAGATAGATGACAAAATCCAAACTGATAATGGCCACCGGAATCAAAACCCACTGGGATCTCTCCACCAAATTTAAAATTCCCCACCCTTGTTCAGAAGCAAAAATAGCGGTTCCAACGGGAGCGAGATTCAATACCATTCGCACCAGAAAAGTATTCAGAATAACAATCCCTATGTTTGCAATCCAACGTTTGGGTTTGGAGGTGGTTAAGATTCGCCGTGGCGAAATCACCTCCCACGTAGCCATGAGGATAAAAATTCCAAAAAAAATTGCCATCCGAATTAGTGCTTCGTTTTGCATCTTATTTAGAGAAGATAAAAAGAAGTGATGGTTTTTATTAAAAGTAGGTTTTCCGGGGCATCCCCGCAATTGATCTTATTGGGGAGGGACTTTAAATCCGTTTTGCCCATTTGGCCTTGGATCGTCTTCTTAAAACAAAGGGAGGCATCACGCCTCCCTGAAGTTTTTTAAAAAAAAATTAAACAACACCTTTTTGGTTATTCCTTGGCCTCTTCTTGGGCCTTTTTTTTGTCTGCGTAGGGCTCTTCGCCGTAACACCCAATCAGGGTGCTTAAGGCTAAACATAAAACCATTGCGGCCAATACTCTTTTTCCCATTGTGTTCCTCCTCTCCTCAAAAACGATAACGTCCTCACTGATTCGGGAAGACTGACAATTACTCCTTTTGGGTTCAAATGTCAAGATGAAGGGAAGGCGGATATGGAGAAAGAGGAATTGATTTATGAAGGTTTGGACCTCTACTTTTAATCAAGGAGATGAGGTTTGGTTTTTTTTAATGAGGAAACTGACCAGTTGCTTTACCCGTTTTAAGAGTTGATCGGGTTCACTTCCGTTTCCTTTGTTGATGTAGCTGGCAGGGGGGAAGAGGGACAATTTCTTTTTTAGATCCTCGTTGCATGGTAAGGAAGAGAAAAAAATGAGGGGGGTGGCAGGGGTTATTTGAAAACGTTCTTCCAGGGAACGGATAATTCGTGCGGCCGATATTCCATTCATCACCGGCATCTCTAGGTCCAGAATAATACAATCAACGGGCTTTCCCTCCGAGAACTTTTTGGAAATCAAGGTCACGGCCTGTTGCCCATCGGCTAAGACTAAAATTTCTTCGGCAATACCACTTTCTTGAAGTTGGGTTTTCATTAAATTTCGGATCATATCGGAATCATCAGCGGTAACCATGCACCTGACTTTGGTCACAACATGATCATCCTGAACCACGTCCAGGACAAAACCGCAAAAATCGCAGGCCATTTCGCGATTCCCTTCCCGTATGATCGAATGATAGGACACATCCTCATCACAGCACATGCAATATTTTTTATCACTGGACATTCCTCGCTCCAATTATTTCATTTTTGTTCGCAGGAAATTTTAAAAAAACGTTTACTCTTGTATATCTTTAAATTCCTCTAAAGAATTTTCCAGTATTTTTTTTTGACGGGTTGATCCAATTTTTGCCAGGTCAAAGGCCACATACGCCAATGACCCAAAAATGGCCAGTACAATGACCATTTGTACTACTTTCCAGGGTTTACGGATCACCCATAAAAGGAAAACCAAAAGAAGAGCAATTCCCATCCATTTGACGGATAGGGCCGAAAATCCACTGGTTTTGGAAATCCAGTTCACGATTATATCTAGTTTTTCAATCACTGAATTGGAAGACCTCCACCACATTACTCCGTGATCCTCCCGGCTGTGTTCCCCCGGAAATCACGAACAGTTTATTTTGAAAAACCACGGCACCGATACCGTGGCGTGCGGTGGGAAGGGGCGCCAATTTCTGCCAGGTGTTGGAATGGGGATGATAGGCTTCATTTTCAACAAATGCTTTTCCCGTTCCTTCCCCTCCCACAACCAAAAGGCGCTGGTTTATTACACCAGCACCGAATCCAGATCGAGGGGTAGGGAGTTTTTCAGCTGAAGCCCACTGGTCTTTTTTAGGATCATAGATTTCATTGAGATCTAAGTTTTTATGGTATGAGGATTTCAATCTTCCTCCAATAACAAAAATTTTTCCTTCAAAGACTCCTGACCCCAGGTGATCACGAGGGGTGGGAAGGAAAGCCCGTTTTTCCCAAAGGCCGGTGGATGGATCATAAACTTCATGAGCCCCCTCGTTACCGTTTTCCCCTAAACCCCCAATGGCGTGAAGTTTCCCATTTAGAACTGCCACTGTTAGTGCACCACGGGGTGTGGGCATGGAGGATTTTCTATTCCACGTGTCTTTTTTGGGGTCATATTCAAATAGATCTTTGACCGGTTTCCAAGAAAAGGTATTTCTAAAACCACCGATAACATACACTTTTCCCCCAACCGTTCCAATGCCAACATGGTGCAGGGCCATGGGTAGGGGAGAAAGGGATTGCCAGGAATTCTTATTGGGTTCGTAGACTTCAACCCTATCCGTGACACCAAAGCGCCCAAAACCACCCACGACATAGATTTTTTCTCCCGCCACGGTTGCTGCGACTTCAGTTCGTTTTGAGGGAGCTGGAGAAAGGGTTTCCCATTTACCTAAATCGGAAGATGCGAGAATTTCTTGAGAGCAGAACCAAACAGAAAAAAAGAGGAAGACCCCAACCAAAACCTTAACCATCTTGCGCTTCCTAAATTAGACTTATTATACCAAGGAGGGACACCTAGTCAACCTTTACCCCCTTAACTTCAAAACATATTTTCAATATCAATATTGAAATTGGGCCAAAAAAGTTGGCCGAAACCGGTTCCCTGTTGGGGACCTCCTGATGTGTTTGGGGTATTTTGAGGTTTTCCCCAGATGGGTTTCCGGATGGGACTGGGGCAAAATCTTTTAATATCAATTGTTTATTTATTTTGAAACTTAGGCTGTCTTTTTTCAATTAAAGCGGTGACACCCTCCTTCTTATCCTCTGTTTCACACAGTTCACCAAACAATTGAGACTCCAGTTTGAGTCCCTTGTCAAGTGATTGCTGGTTTCCTTCCCGGATGGCTTTCAAAGCCGCGGCAACGGCCAGGTGGCCTTTTGTGGCTATTTTTTTTGCCAACCCTTGGGCCTGTTTGAGGACTTCTGAGTCTGGAACGACCTTATTGATCAATCCGAAATTTTTGGCTTCTTGGGCATTGATCATGTCCCCGGTTAATATCCATTCAATGGCTTTTGATTTTCCCACCAATCTGGGTAACCGCTGTGTTCCTCCAAATCCCGGGATAATTCCCAGGTTAATTTCGGGTAGTCCTAAGCGGGTTCTCTCTCCTGCCACACGAAGATGGCACGCCATTGCCAATTCCAATCCCCCGCCCAAGCACATGCCCTGGATGGCGGCAATGACGGGTTTGGAAAGATTTTCAATTTTATTAAAAATAGCCTGACCCAAAGCGGTGACTTCTTCACCCTGCTTTGCGGTGGTGAGAGAATGAATTTCTTTAATATCTGCACCCGCGATAAAAAAAGTTCCCGCTCCCGTAAAAATAATGACTTTTACGTCATTATTTTTTTCCATTTGGTCAAAAACCTGGGATAATTCATTCATGACGGGTGTATTCAGTGCGTTGGCAGGGGGATTGTTGATGGTGATGGTTGCGATTCCATCCTCAATGACGGTTTGAATCAATGGGTTACCCAAGTGTTTCCTCCTTCAAGGAAGCATTAACAGTTTTTATGGATTTTTCGATCTCTAAAAACATCAGGAAAAAATTCTCTCCCTTTCCTTCAAAAAAAACGGAAAGGCGAAAAAAAACAAGATAGGGAGCGGATCAATTTTCCCTGAAAATAGATAGGTCAATAATTAAAAAACCCCCGTCCGGATTTTACCCCTAAAAATCCTGCGTCCACCATTCTTTTTAACATGGGTGCAGGCCAAAAACGAGGACCTAGCTCTTTTGAAAACTTTTCCAACTCTTTTAAAACCACATCAATTCCTATTTGGTCCGCGTAGTGAAGGGGCCCCCCTTTTTCTTGGGGGAAGTCTGTCCCCGCCATCATGGCGATATCAATATCGGCCGCTGTGGATACCCCTTCCTGCAGGCAAACCACACCTTCATTGACCATGGAAAGGAGCAGTCGATTTGGAGAAAAAGAGGTTTTTTTGAGATGATATTCATCATACACTTTTTTTAGGATTTTAACCAGAACATCGTCGTGTGCATCGGTATACGTATAAAACCCTGCTCCATTTTTGGTTCCCAACCTTCCCGTTTGTACCATCACATCCAATAGTTGGGCGGGGGCCATTCGAGGGCCAAATGAATCATAAAGGATTTTTGCTACTTTTTCCGCAATGTCTATTCCAATCATATCTAGTAGTGTAAAAGGGCCCATGGGCATTCCGAAGGAAACCATGGCATTATCCATTTCTTTCATGGACGATGCTCCTTCTTGCAGAGCCAAGGCTGCTTCATTTAAATAAGGCATCAACAGGCGGTTGACCAAGAAACCTGCGCATTCTTGAACCCGAACCGGGATTTTTCGCACACTCTCAGAAAAGGCCACCACATCCTCAACCGTTTCGGAGGATGTCGCCATTCCCGGGATGACTTCCACCAATTTCATGACGTGGGCGGGATTGAAAAAATGCATTCCCACCACCTTATCAGGACGTTTGGTAACGGATCCGATGGAGGAGATGGAGAGAGAGGAAGAGTTGGTTGCAAAAATGGTGGATTCTGGACATAGGTCATCCAAATCACCAAAGACCTGTTGCTTCACCTTAAGATCTTCAAAGACCGCTTCAATAACCAAATCCACGTCTTTGAAATCATCGTAGGTGGTTGCCCCGGTTACCAAAGCCATTTTTTGTTCCATTTCGGTTGAGGTCATTTTGCCTTTTTGAACCCTTCCCTCATAAATTTTTCGGATGGTCCCAATTCCTTTTTGAACCGCTTCTTCTTTTACATCTTTTAATATGACGGGAAGGCCGGAGTAAGTAATCACCTGAGCAATTTGGGCTCCCATGGTTCCCGCCCCAATGACGGCTGCTTTGTAAATATACATAGTGTAGACCTCGCCTTTTGCAATCAGAAATCAGAGGTCAGACCGGTTTTTCCTTCTTAATAATAGAACCAGAAATACAGGCCAATCCCTGACGGGTTATTTTTTATTTTCTTTCCAAAACCATTGCAGCGCCCAGTCCCCCACCGACGCAAAGGGAAACAACGCCCAATGAAAGATCGCGACGTTGCATTTCTCGCAAAAGGGCAATGACCAGCCGGGTCCCGCTCATCCCAACTGGATGTCCCAAGGCGATAGCCCCCCCGTTTACATTCACGATTTCACGGTTGAGATTTAATTTTTTTTCGACCGCCAAGTATTGGGCGGCAAAGGCTTCATTGACTTCAATCAGTTGTACATCGCTGAGTTGGGCTTTTGCACGTTCTAAGGCGCGGGGAATGGCTTCAGCCGGACCGATACCCATCCGTTGGGGTTCTACCCCGACGAAAGCATAGGAACGGATGGTTCCTAAAGGTTCATAACCCAGCGCCCTTGCTTTTTCCGAAGACATTACCAGTACAGCGGCGGCTCCATCATTGAGGGAACAAGAATTTCCTCCGGTGACTGATCCCCCCTCCTTGAAAATCGGGGGATAAAGTGAGAGGACCTGTTGGGTCAGAGCCACATTGGGGCCCTCATCTTGACTAAAAGGTTCCGGAATCACCTCTTTTCCCGCGGCTTTCTTGGGAACCGTTACCGAGATAATTTCATCTTTAAATTTTCCCTCTCGAATGGCTCGGAAGGCCTTTTTATGGCTTTCCACTGTAAATTTATCCTGTTCTTCTCGGGAGATTTGAAACTCCTCCGCAAGGTTCTCAGCCGTGATCCCCATAATTTGTCCGCAAAACCCATCCGTGAGTCCTTCCCAAATGCTATCGATAAATTCAGCGTGCCGGAGTCTTTTTCCCCATCTCATGTCCCGGCTGATGTAGGGGGCCCGGCTCATGCTTTCAATTCCCCCGGCAATTTGAACCTCACCATCTCCACAGAAAATATTCTGGTAGGCATTCACGATGGCTTGTAAACCCGAGGAGCAGTTTCTTTGTACGGTATAAGCTGGAACGCGAATCGGCAGCCCTGCCATCAATGTGGAAACCCGTGCCAAATTGGTTGCATCGCTGTAATTTCCAACAGATCCCATCACCACTTCCTCTAACACATTGACATCCAGGTTGGTTCTACGGACGAGTTCGCGAATCACCAGTTCACCCATTTTATGGGCCGTGACATCTTTAAGAGCCCCACCGAAGTTTCCAATTGGCGTTCTGACCCCATCGATAATGACAATTTCCTTCATATGGTCTCCTTCCTTACTAAAAATCCATCATTTAATTTACTGCCGAAGTGGGGCTACGCAGAAACCTTTAGTTTTTTGAGCTCTTCTTCCAATAAAACTCGGCGAAGAATTTTTCCAATCATGGTTTTGGGAAGTTCCTGCCGAAACTCAATTTGTTTAGGAACTTTAAATTTAGCCAACCGCTCCCGACAAAATTGAAGGATCTCTTCTTCCGATGCGGTTTCCCCTTCCTTGAGGACAATATAAGCTTTGATTTTTTCTCCCAAAAATTGATCGGGAAGGCCAGCAATCACCGCTTCTTTTACTTTAGGGTGCTGAAATAGGACCTCTTCCACATCCCGGGGATATACATTTTCCCCGCTGGTTTTGATCATATCTTTTTTGCGATCGACAATATAAAAGTATCCTTCTTCATCCATTCGAGCCATATCTCCGGTATGAAGCCAACCTTCTCTAAGTACTTGTTGGGTTTCCTCTTCTTTTTTCCAATACCCTTTCATGACCTGTGGTCCTTGGACTACCAATTCCCCAATTTCTCCCACAGAAAGAACATTGGTTCCCTCCTCCATATCTACTACACGCGCATTGGTATCGGGAAAAGGAAGCCCAATGGAGCCTTTTTTCCGTAGACCGGAAATGGGATTGGCATGGGTCACCGGAGAGGCTTCCGTTAAACCGAACCCTTCGACCAGTTTTCCACCGGTCAATTTTTCGAACTGGTCCTGAACTTCCTTTTGTAAAGGCCCCGCTCCACTGATACAGGCCTGTATAGAGGAAATATCATATTTTTTTACCTGGGGGTGATTGTTGATGGCCACATACATGGCCTGAACGCCTGGAAAAATGGTTGGACGATACCGATTGATGGCTTTTAAAACATCGTCGGTTTTAAATTTTGGAAGAAGAACCATTGCGGAGGCGATATAAATCGAAAGATTCATGCAAACGCTCATACCATAAACATGAAAAAAAGGAATAACGGAAAGGAAAACTTCTTTTCCCTCCTTTAGATCGGCCATCCAGTGTCGGCACTGAACCGTGTTGGCCACCAAATTGTTATGGGTCAGCATGACCCCTTTTGGAATACCGGTGGTTCCGCCGGTGTATTGGAGAAGGGCCACATTTTCGGGATCACTTTCGATGGAAGAAGGGGGGGTGGGCGACGCTTCCTTCAATAAATTTTTAAAATCATAAAGAGGGGGTGCGATATTGACCGGGTTCCATTGTCCCTCTTTTTTGGCTTTGATGGGGTATAAAAATTTCAGAAGGAAGGGAAGATAATCCCGGACATTGGTGAGAATAACCTTTTTCAGAGGGGTTTTACCTATTAAATTTTGAATTCGGGGATAAAAAATATCCAGTGCAATTAGGATTTCGGATTCCGAATCGATTAATTGATGTTCAAGCTCTCTTTCCACATAAAGAGGATTGGTTTGAACCACAATGGCGCCCGCTTTTAAGATTCCATAATACCCAATGACGCATTGGGGAAGATTGGGAAGCATGATCGAAACCCTGTCCCCGGGTTTGACCCCCACACCGATGAGGGCATTAGCAAAACGGTTCACCTGGTCTTCTAATGAGGCGTAGTTGATCTCTGTTCCGTAATAGAAAACGGCTGGATTTTGTGGAAATTGTGATGCCGAATGGGTCAAAAACGAAGGGAGAACTGTTTTTGGGTATTCCAGAGAGGGGAGGACTTTGGGTTCATAGAACTTTAACCAAGGTTTTTCCAAGGTTCTCTCCTTCATTCCCAGTGGATGTTTTAGGAACCGATAGCGGTGATGGGTTGTTGGTTTAAAATGTAGTCCAGAGTGGCTGAATTGTCAAGAACAACGGATTCTAACCCCTTGTCTGTAAAGGAGATAAAAGATTGTTGGGGTTCAGTATTTATCAATGGGCGGATTTCAGATTACGGGTTTTTTAAGGAAAAGCATGCTTGACGATTAAGGCGTTGGTGGTATTCTAAATGAGCACCTATTAAACGGGAAGTGAGAGCGCAATACCATGTATCAAATTCCGGATACCTTAGGGGATTTGAATAAAAACGCTCCCCTCGCTGAAAAATTGACCTCTACTCATACTGCATTGAAGAGACAGTATGATTTCATCGATCGGATTTCGGTTGCTCTTTATGACCCGAAAACAGACCTATTAAAAACATTTATTCACAGCAGTGGGACCGATGAACCCCTTGGGAATTACCAAGCGGTACTGCGCCAGGTGGGGTCCCTCCAGGAAATTCTGCAAACCGGACATCCCAGAGTGGTTAATGATTTGGAAGTGTTTGGCCCGGGGAAGCAGGAACACACCCTTCGCATTGCCGCCCAGGGGTATGGTGCGAGTTACACCATGCCGATGTTTCTCAATGGAATGTTTTTTGGATTTGTTTTTTTCAATTCCTACCAAAAAAATTGCTTTGGGGAAAATGTTCTCCACACCCTGAACGTTTTCGGTCATTTAATTTCCTTAATCATCCTCAGTGACTTGACCAACTTCCGAACCATGTTGGCCACCGTGAAAGCCGCAAGGGATATGGCTTTTTTTCACGATAACGAAACGGGAGCCCATCTGGATCGAATGGCCCATTATTCGAGATTAATTGCCAAAACACTGGCTCCTAAATACCGCCTGGATGATGAATTGATTGAGCATATATTTTTGTTTTCCCCCCTTCATGACATCGGAAAAATCAGGATTCCGGATCGGATTCTACAGAAGACGGATAAATTGACCCAGGAGGAATATCAGATCATGAAAGGACATGCGATAAAAGGACGCGAAATTATTGATACCATTCTGAGGGATTTTGGTTTGGAAAGCCTCCATCACATCGATGTCCTAAGAAATATCGCGGAATTCCATCATGAAGCCATCAATGGGAGAGGGTATCCCCATGGTTTGGTGGGAGAGCGAATACCGATTGAGGCCCGGATTATTGCAGTGGCAGATATGTTTGATGCTTTAACCAGTAAACGGCCTTATAAAGAGGCCTGGCCCAATGAGGTGGCCTTCAACCTGCTGAAAGAGCTTGCAGGGGTTAGGCTGGATAGGGATTGTGTGGAAGCCCTGATTCAAAACCGAAGCGACATTGAGAAAATCCAAATCCGTTTCAAAGAAGAGTTATACAGTTAATTCGTTCTCTTTTCATGGAAAGCCTGAGGGGTTGATTGTCCGGGAACCCGCTCAATCCGATCCCTTAAATGGCCTCAATAGAGAGCATCAATAATTCCCCCTTCATTCCCGGGTGAAGGTCACAGCGAAAGGTAAGGTTTCCCTCTCTTAAAGGGGTGAAGTGAATTTGAATTTCCTGTTGAGGATTAATATATACCCCCCTGATTCCTTTTCCATAACTGATCCCGCTTTCAGTTTCAACCCTGACCTCTACTTCTTCCAACAGAGGGGAGGTAAAACCATGTTGGGTTTTGTCCAGGTTTTTAATCAAAATGGTGGCCGGCAGGTCTGGTTTTAAAAGTCCTCCGTGAAATTCGAATATGAAATTTCGGATCTGGATTTCAACGAAACCGGGTTTATGTTTAGCTGGAGAAGCGGATGCGCGAGGGTAACTTGAAAGAGGGAAAAACAAACAGCCGGTAATAACCAATACACCCATCGTCCATTGAACAAACCTCATGTAAATCCTCCTTATTTTTTAATTCAAATTTTTTTAAAACCGCTTGATCAAAACACTAAGAAAGTTTGGTTGTTGTTTTAAATTTTTTTTTCAGTTTACTTTTATCCAAGGTCTTATTCAACAATTGATCTCGTAAAGAGATATCTGACCGTAATAACTTTTCCCCCAATCCGATGGCCAAATTTCGATAAATAATCAACCCTATATCCGGTCGTTGGCGGGTTAATTCTGAAAGGTCGAGATGGTTCAGCGCCCCCGCTTCAACCCGGGTTTCAGCAACAGCCGTTGCTGAATGATTTTTCGAGGAAAGTAATGACAATTCACCAAAAATTTCTCCTTTTTTTACATAACCAATGGTTGCGGTGGGGTTGCCCATTCGGATACTGACCATGCCATCCAGGAGAATATACATGTTTACCGGTTCCTCCTTTTCGGCAAAAACCCGTTCTTTTTCTCGAAAAGTGGTTACCGAGAAGGTGCTGGCCAATCGTGTCAGCTGTTCATCATTCAGACCTGAAAACAAAAGGATTTCAGAGGCAACCTGGATGATCCGAGGCGCCACGTCTTTTAGGACAAACCCCCGCATCACCAAATCTGAAATAGCCTGAACGGAGGGGGTCATTCCAGTTTTGCCCGGCCGGCAATCACATTGGAGGCGGTTCCTGCATCAAAACGCCCCACGGAAACCACAGAGGGGTAGGTGGGATCCACTTCTCTGGATACAATGGTTTGAAGGGCCATTACCATCAAAGAGCCGATAACCACGGAATCGATGCTTTCATGGGGTCTTGCGCCATGGGCTCCTTGGCCAATGATTTCAATGGTAAAGGTGTCGGAGGAAGCATTGACAGCCCCCTCCGTTACCACCACCGTACCGGTTTTATAATGTCGGTCTAAATGGCCTCCAAAGATCATTCCCACCCCATCTAAAATTCCCTCGGCAATCATGGCCAGGGCCCAGGTTCCCTTTTCTTCAGCGGGTTGGAAAACAATCTTAACAGGGGCAGGAAGTGTATCTTCTTTTTTTAAAAGAAGGGCGGCACCCAATAGCATAGCGGTATGTCCATCATGGCCGCATGCGTGCATGACACCCGGATGAGCGGAGGAGAAATCAAGCCCGGTTTCTTCCTGGATGGGCAGGGCATCCATATCGGCCATCAGGGCGATACTGGGAACCCCTGGGGGGCCTGGAAATTCGGCCACCACCCCGGTTTTGGCGATGTTTTTTTTAAATTTGATTTTGTGCTCTTGAAGAAATTGACAAATGGTCTTAGCGGTTGTGTGCTCTTCCCAGCTTAATTCGGGGTTTTGATGAATATCCCGCCGGACGGAGATTATTTTTGAAAAGACCTCTTCCTGCCTTTTGGAGTCCATGGATACTCCTCTGGGTTTAGAATTTACCGCTATCTTCCTTCGGGGGAGGGGGAGGAAAAGAGGTGGCAGTAAAACTTAGAGTCTTCAGGTGTTTTCGTCACCTGGCTGAAAATCACACACATTATACCATTTGGTCTTTTATTTCACAATACCTTTGACCCCCATTTGGGCAGGATCCATTCAAAGGCCTTCGGAAAACGGTATTGAAATTCAATAAGGGAAGGAGAATTCCGTTGGACGCTAGACCTAGAGATCATTTTAAAATGTCAGGGATTAACCAAATTTAACAGGTTTTCTTTATTTTTAAAATCCTTTTCAACCTGTTCCACCTTTTTTTGAATTTTTTGAATCGGAGAAAATGAAGAAGACCCGGAAAGGGATGTTTCCATTGTTTGAAATGGGATGATTCCTCCTTGCACTAAAAAAATGATGGCAATGGCGATGCTAATAAAAGCCATCGCCAGAAGTTTAAATCCTATCCGAATGAGGGACCCTTTGAACCCTTTCAGGGTAAAACCCAAAAACATCAATACGGTTAACAGGATGAAAGCGGCGTAAAATAGGAATGAAGATTGGAGGGGGGGTCGGGGGTTCTCTTTTTCCTTTCTCGGAACCGGGGAATCGGCAATCAGATGGAGTGGCGGGAGATTCTTCTCTTGGATAATGTCCACCTCTTTTCGAAATTCCGGGGGCACCTTGGACATATCATTGGTAAAAACCTTTTGTCCTTGATGGTCTTTATATTGGTAGATTTCCGCTTTTCCCAAAAGGGGTTTTGAATTGAAAAGGATAAACAAGGATAAAATGAAAAACGTTACCTTCATTTTTTACTCCCGACATTCTTATTGAACAAACTTTGACCAAAAGCCGTTTGCTTTTTTGTTTATTTTTCGTAACCCCATAAACGGTAAGGGTTAATTTTTGATTTTAAGGAGGTACTGCTTAAAGTTTCCTTTACCCCATATTTTTTAAAACTGCAATCCCGTAGAACGGGTTCGGTTAAAGGAATGCCCTTTGGGCTAGCTACTACCTGGACAAGGGGTTGGTGGGCTTTTTCTCCCCGGTGGGTGACCACAGCCAATTCACCATTGATTAGGCGAACCAAGGTACCGGGAGGATATATTCCAACCACTTTGATCAACTGGGTAACCATCTCCAAATCCACATGCTGGTTTCGTTCAACCAAAAAGAGTTCTCTTAACCCTGTGTTGGGCAGTAGCCCCAAACGATAACCACGATTGGAAATTTTGGCACAAAAAATATCTGCAATGCTTAGGATGCGGGCCGCATCAGCTATAGCGTGGATTTGGACATCCTCCGGATAACCGGACCCATCCAAAAATTTGTGGTGTTGGTGTACCGCATCCAACCAAATTTTATCCTTCACCCCATACCTCCGTAATTTTTCAACCCCTTTTTCGGGATGCCGGTAGATTTCTTCTTTTTGAGATGGGGTTAATGGTTCCTTTTGAAAGAATAGCGTATCTTGCAGGGATACCATTGATATATTCATGGTTAGGGAAGCCGCTAGCAGCGAAAACCTTTTTGGGAGAGGGAAACCCAACGTTTTGGAAACCAGCTCACAAATTAAAGCGGTGTTGACGGGATGATTCACTGAGTAGCGCCCAGTGTGTTCGAGAAAAAGAGTTCCCAATACGGCATTTTCATCAAGGTGACACACCCGTTGGATGGCCTTACATAATCTCAGTATACGGATGGCAAACAAAACCTCGGTATGCATTCGGTCTAATAGTCGCTCCAAATCATTTTTGATTTGGCGAATGATGTCGAAAGGGGTGGTTTGACAAGGGGGGGCAAAATCGATCAATGGGTCTTGAACATGGACGGTTTCTGGCATCAATTTTCTTCTGTTTTTATTTAAGATTTATGGCATCTTCCTGATAAAATATACTTCAGAGGTCAGGTTTTGGCAAAATCCGGGTCTTTGAACTTTTGTTTTTTGATAGTGAAAAATGGATGGGTTGACCCCAACCCCTCTTTTCAAAGACGGGTATCTGGGGAGAAAGGCTGGGTGGAGACCGGACCCGTAATTTTTTAGGGAGGATCAAAAAAGAGGACCGGAAGAGGAAGAATAGAAAGGGTCAATTCAAGAGGATTAATTGAGATTCGGGTCGGGAGGCATGGTGGCGTAGATTTCCCATTCCCCTCCCAGGCGGTGCATCATCTCCTGCCACAGAAAGGTGGGATCGGGAATAAAAATGAGATCGGAATTGGCGGGGAGTAATTTCCATGCCCCTGTTTTAATTTCCGTTTCAAGTTGGCCTTGGCCCCATCCTGCATACCCCAGGAAACATTTAATTTTCCCTTCTGGACCTAACAAACCGGGAATTTTCATCATATCCAAGTCTTTTGCTAAGAAGATGTTTTTGAGAATGGTGCTTCCCTCGGTAGGTTCATTTCCATGGCAGAGGATTAACATTGCGCTTTTTTGGACGGGACCTCCAGAGAAAACTCTCCCGACGCCTGCAAGGTTGGGTAGGCTGTTAACGGCGGTAGACACTTCCACCTCTGTAGGGCGATTGAGAACTAACCCAAGAGATCCCTCTGGACCGTGTTCACATAGCAGTACCACAGTCTGCCAAAAGTTTGGGTCCCGGAGAATTGGGGTTGCAATCAAAAATTTCCCTTTTACAATTTTTTGATCCATTGAAGTCTCTTATGTAAAGCCAGGCAACGATTAATCTTAACGATATTGTGGTGTTATGGCAAGGGGAAATTGGTTTTTTTAAAGATGGGTTTGGGAAAGGCCTCTTTTACAAGAGGCAAGGGGGAGCGTTCAACCGTTGACAGTTTAAAAAATTAGGATACCCTTTAATGGAGCCCCTCCAGTAGGGCCCACAAATGTTTCGCCATTGAATCAATTATTTCTTGCAGACACAAGATAAAATTGATAATCTGACATTTTTGGAGAGAGGAAATGAGCGAAATTCTGCCTACTCTGGTTTGGACCCTGATTTTGGCGAGTTTTAGTTGGTTTTTTATGGTTGCAAAGGTATTTTCAATTCTTAGAAAAAGGCACCAAATGGCTTATGATGCTTTGGTAAAATCCTCCTACCTTTTTATCCCCGGGTTTCGGAAAAATATGGATACCATTCGGTTTCTTAGAAAAGGGCATTACCGTTCCCTGAATGACAGTGAACTCACTCGTTTATGTAACTTTATGAAAAGCTTCCTTTATTGCTACGTGGCCTTCTTCATGACCTTTGTGGGTTTACTCTCTACCACCGTTGGGTGAATCTTCACCCAAGTTTTTTTTATGCCTTCCAATTCCTTTTTTCCTTTTTGGTTGACCCTTCCTATGGTTTGGTTTATACAAGACCTCAAGGCTTTCAATAAATTTAAAGTTTGAACGTTTTATGTGAAAAACGTTTTCTTTTTTTAGGGAAGAAATATGAAATGGAATAGGCCTTTCCTCTGTTGGGCGATCATCATTTTTTCTTTGTTTTGGTTTATTTCCTTCACCATGGAGGTAAGGGCCGTGGAAACCCTGAATCCGAAAAAGATCCAATCCATCTTGGATAAAATGGATGATGCCATTCGAAAAAGAGATGCCAATACGCATATTCAGTTCATGGCACCGGATGTTTCCATTCACGTTACCCTAAAAGATGAAAACGGAACCCAAAAGCTGAATTTTAATCGGGAAGAGTACCGCCAGCATTTGATCGACGCTTTTGGTGTGGTGGAGGATTATACCTTTTCCAGATCGACGCTCGATATTCAAATTGAAAACGGTGGTTTTAAAGGCACCGCCGTCACCCACGTCCTTGAAAAAATTACCATCCGAGGAATAAGGTTGCAAAGCACAACACGTGAAATTTCAAAATTTAAGTTGATCAATGGAAAAATTTTGCTCACTTCATTAGAGGTGGTATCCCAGTTAGAGCAGACTGAGGGTTTTTCAACCGAATATTTAATTTTGGATCAAAAGGAACACGTTTTTGTTTTTTTAACCTCTTTCAATTAACTGATCATCGGGATCATGCTTGAACTCCAAGGTGTTGCAAAAAGTTACCAATCCTCTGTTGCTTTAAAAGACACCGATTTATCTATTCTTTCCAGAAAAACCACTGTTCTCATCGGACCCAGCGGTTGTGGCAAGTCTACCATCCTTCGCATGCTGGTGGGGTTGATTCAACCTGACCAGGGACAGGTTCTTTTTGAAGGAACCGCCCTTTCCCCAGAAAATATTTTTACCTTTCGAAAGCGTTTTGGATATGTGATCCAAGAGGGAGGACTTTTCCCTCACCTGTCGGCGCGGGAAAATATCGTTCTCATGGCAAAGTATTTGGGTTGGTCCTTGGAGGAGCGGGAAGTGCGTTTGGCCAAAATGGTTACCCTTACCCGGTTTCCCGAAGAAGGACTGGACCGCTTCCCTTCCCAGTTATCGGGTGGGCAACGCCAGCGTGTGGCTTTGATGCGTGCTTTGATGCTAGACCCTGACGTGCTTTTGTTGGATGAGCCTTTGGGCGCACTGGACCCGATGATTCGGTATGGACTTCAAAATGATTTGAAGGACATTTTTCAAACATTGGAAAAAACGGTGGTCATAGTTACTCATGATATGGGTGAAGCGGCTTTTTTTGGGGATGTCATTGTTTTGTTACGTGAGGGGAACATTATCCAGCAAGGAAGCATTCGAGACCTGATGGAGATCCCTTGCGACCCTTTTGTGAAACAGTTTATTCGAGCTCAGCGTTTTCCCCTCGAAACCAAAATGGGTAACTCATCATGAGTGGGAATGGCCGATTGGGTTTTTTTCTTTTTTTATTTCTTTCTACGGGATATCTGTTTCCATCGCTTGGAGCTTCGGAACAGGTGCTAACCATCGGTTCAAAAAAATTTACAGAATCGGTCATCCTTGGGGAAATGATGGGTCTTCTTTTCGAACAAAAAGGTCAAGAGGTGGTTCATCGGCGGGAGTTGGGAGGAACCCGGGTTTTATGGAATGCTTTGCTATCCGGAGAAATTGACATCTATCCGGATTATACAGGGACCCTCCGGTATGAAATCCTGGCGGGGACTCCTCTGCAAAATGAGGAAGACCTTCTCCAGGCTTTAAAGAAAAAAGGCATTCTCATGAGCCAACCCTTGGGTTTTAATAATACCTACGCCATCGGAATGCGGGAGGAGGTAGCGGATGGGTTAGGGGTCCGCCGGATTTCAGACCTGGTTCATCACCCAGAGCTGGTGTTTGGATTTACCAATGAATTTATGGACCGAAACGATGGATGGCCCGGTCTTAAGGAAGTCTACCATCTACCTCAAACCAACGTGAACGGTTTGGACCACGACCTGGCCTACCGGGGACTGGACATGGGTTCGATTCAAGTCATGGACCTTTATTCCACCGATGCGGAAATTGCCTACTATGGGCTCCGGGTACTTGAGGATGATCATGGCTATTTTCCCGATTATCATGCTGTTTTACTGTATCGCTCAGATTTGTTCCAGCGTTTTCCTGAAGCGGTGAAGGTTTTGAAATGGCTGGAGGGAAGAATCATCGATTCGGACATGGTTGTCTTAAATGCTGCCTCCAAAATTAATCGGATTTCAGAAACTCGGGTAGCAGCGGATTTTCTTGAAAACCACCTTGGGGTCAAAACCCATTTCCAAGAAGAGACCCCTGTGCAACAATTATGGCGCTATACCCAAGAACACCTTTTTTTAGTTGGGGTCTCTCTTTCAGGTGCCATTCTCCTGTCGGTCCCCCTGGGGGTTTTTGCGGACCGGCGCCCACGGATTGGACAAATGATTTTGGGGACCGCGGGGATGTTCCAAACAGTTCCTTCCTTAGCCCTTTTGGTTTTTATGATTCCTTTTTTTGGAATTGGTGGCCCCCCTGCCGTAATGGCCCTTTTTCTATATAGTCTTTTACCCATTATTCGAAACACCTATACCGGTCTCAAGGAAATTCCTCTTTCTATTCGAGAGTCCGCTGTTGCCTTGGGTTTACCTTCTGGGTGGCGGTTATTTCGTATTGAATTGCCGATGGCTTCACGAACCATTTTAGCCGGAATAAAAATATCTGCCGTCATTAATATCGGGACCGCAACATTAGGGGCACTGATTGGGGCAGGGGGTTACGGCCAGCCTATTTTAACCGGTATTCGTCTTGATGACGTGGGTCTGATTTTACAAGGGGCGGTTCCCGCCGCCCTTTTAGCTTTATTTGCACAAGGAATATTTGAGATCGGGGAACGTTTTCTTGTTCCGAAAGGATTGCGTTTATAAGTTTTTCATTTTTTAGGAAAACCTTCCTTGAATAGGAGAAAAGCTTTCCATGAACGCCACTTTTTTAAAGATAAAGACAAACGATTCCCACCAGGTGGTTGATATCACCCGGAAAGTGAATCAGGTCCTTCAACAGGGAAATATTCAAAACGGGTCCTGTCATCTTTTTATTCAGCATACCACTGCTGCGCTGACCGTTGGTGAGGTGGGAGAAGGGACCGAAGACGATCTATTGGATGTTTTAAACGCAATGATACCCAAAATCCTCTTCCGCCATGCCCATGACCCAACTCACGCTCCCTCCCATATGATTGCCTCTATTCTGGGACCCAGCCTTACAGTTCCCATTGCCGGTGGGAACCTTTGCCTTGGAACCTGGCAGAGTATTTTGTTGGTGGAATTGGATGGCCCAAGGGAAAGAAAAATTTCAATAAAATTATTCAGGGAAGAGGGTGTTTAAAAATTATGGGTCTTCGTGAAATCGAGTTGGTAAAAATTGTTAAAAAGTGTTTAAGGTCCATACAGGGCAAGGGTCAAGTCAAAGTCATTCTGTGGTTGAAGCCTTTGAAGTATTAGAGGTTCCTGCAAAATCCAGTTCGTCATTCCCGAATGGTTTTATCGGGAATCCAGGATTCAAAAAATCAACATCTTCTGGATTCCCGCTCCCCGATAAAGTCATTCGAGGACAGGCTTCGCGGGAATGACGGGAAGGGCCTGGATTTCCGCTTTCCCCTGCCTGCAAGTGCCCGCCGGACAGGCGGGTAATGACAAAATTTACCCACTCACTTCCACGATGAGCCAAAATTATTTTTCTCTTTTTATCTCAAGTACCCCGGCCCCTTGAATCCCATCTTCTTTTAATTGAAGTAAAGCTTCATTGGCTTGGTGAAGCATGAAGGTTTCGGTGTGGGTCTGGATAGGGATCTCCTCCGCGAGATGAAGGAGGGCTTCTCCGTCTTGGCGGGTATTGGCCGTCACACTGATCAGGTTTTTCTCATGAAAAAGATGTTGTTCATAGTTTAAGGAGGGAATATCTGTGAGGTAGACGCCTGCTAGGGCCAGGGTTCCTCCTTTGTCCAGCGCTTCGAGGGCCACGGGAACCAACTCCCCCACTGGGGCAAAAAGAATGGCTGCATTGAGTTTTTCAGGAGGACGATCGGTGGCTCCTCCTACCCAATGAGCCCCTAATTGCAAGGCTAGCTCCCGGTGTTTTTCCCCTCGGGTGGCGACATATACCTGGCAACCCCAGTGTCTTGCAATCTGGATGACCACATGGGCTGAAGCCCCAAACCCATAAAGTCCCAGCCGTTCCCCTTTTCGAATACAGGTACGATGAAGGGCCCGATAACCGATGATCCCAGCGCAAAGCAGAGGTGCTGCTTGTTTCGAAGGGAGTTCCGGAGGGATTGGATAAATAAAGTCCTCCTTGGCGATCAAAAATTCAGAATACCCCCCATCCACATCGTATCCGGTAAAGACCGGATTTTCGCAAAGGTTTTCTTCGTCCCGGTGGCAATACAGACACCGTCCACAAGAGGAAAATAACCAGGCCACACCTACCCGGTCTCCAACTTTAAAACGATGGGTGTCTGTGCCGGCTTGCCTGATATAACCGACCACCTGGTGGCCTGGAACCACGGGAGATTGATGAGGGGGCAGGTCCCCCTCGATGATGTGCAAATCGGTGCGGCAGATGGCACAAACCGCTACCTCAATGAGGACTTCCCCTTTTTGAGGTTTCCGCGACGTTTTTTCAATCAGGCGTAAGGGCTTTTCTTTCATGGGGGCCCGTTGGGCCAGGATCATTGCTCTCATGGGAAAAACCTTTTTAAGGGCATTGAAACCAAACAAGAAAATTATACAGGACATGGATTGGTTAAGGAAAGGCTCTTTTATGGTTCGGGTTTAATAAAAGGATTGCGGAATTTTTTCCGGTATTGTAGAAATAAAAAAGCCTGTTTTTTTTCGAGTGGACCATTAAATGTATTTGAATGTAAAAGTCACCCCAAAATCTTCTAAAAATAGGATTTCCGGGTGGGTGGGAAAAACCTTGAAAATATGCGTCACCGCGGCTCCAGAGAAAGGGAAGGCCAATGATGCCATGATCACTGTTTTATCTAAAGCCTTGGAGATATCCAAGTCCCAAATCCGGTTGGTCCGGGGAGAGACTTCTTCCCAAAAGGTGGTTGATATTGACGGGGGGGAGGATTTGGATCTCCTTCAACGGTTGGAGGAGCATCTCAAAAGAGACCCGCCCTAGCCGGAATTAAGAGAGAGTTCTCATTTGAGAGGCTTTTGCAAATAATTCGTCCGGTTCTTTGGCGTCTTCTGGAAAATTACTGTAGCCAACACGAACGACCAGGGGAGTGACCTTTCCGGAGTCTACACTTTTCAATTTCACCTCAGAAACATTTCGGGATAACCGGGAAATAGCTTCATAGGCCCGCTCCCCGGTATCGGGCATCAGAATGGCAAATTTGATCTTTTCCACTCGCACAATGATGTCCACATTCCGAAAGGTTTCCCGGACAATCCCTGCAATTTGTTTCACCAAATCTTTTCGGGCGGGTCGATCCAATTGTTGGAAAGCCTTTTGTTGGTCATCCACCTCCATGATAATGAGTGTGAGGTTTCTTTGATAACGCTCTGCCCTTTGGACCTCTTCGGGTAACCGAAGTTGAAGATAGCGGTTGTTTTTTAATCCGGTGGTCTCATCAATGGTAATCAGGGCTTGACGGGATTTAAACTCTTGGGCTTGGACCAGTGATTTGCCAACATAATTTGCATATTTTTCCAAAATTTCCATATCATCAACGTGAAAAGAAGTGCAGGAAAAAGAATTATACATGAGTTTATTGTATGCCGTGAGTGTCCCAATCGGTTGATCGTTTCCGAATAAAACAGTTGATAAAGCAGAACGGTAGGGAAACGATTCAGGGGATGGAAACTCTGACTCTTCCAGATTGGGAATGGAGAGGGTGTTCTTTGTTTCAAAAACCTTGGAGGCGATCAGGCGATCTAAATTAACCAATTCCTGATCAATTTCATCCCGATGAAGTCCATAGGTGGAACCTACCAATAGCCCTTTCCCGCCCGGATCGGCAATTCTTAAAACAACGGCCTCAGCATCCATGATCATGGCCGCGGAACCGGTGGCAAATCGAAGAACTTTATCCCGGTCATTAGTGGACAATAATTCCAGACCTTCCTCGTTTACAACAGTTAGCTTTAAAACCTTTTGTGACATGCGGTGCCGTTCAACATCACTTGCAACCGCCGAAGCCAGCAGGTCACACAAATCTTTTCCCAGTTTTAAAGTCTTCATGGGAAGCCGGGGGAGATTGTCAAATTCAAGATGAATGACCCCCACCATTTCAGAAGAGGTGGAAATGGGAAGGGACAAGGTGGCTGGCCAGGTGCCCATCTCCTGTTCGGGAGGAAGAACGGCATTAGGGTCTTGTTTGAGGTAAAAAGGATGATTGAAATGAGCGGTTTGACCGATGACCCCGGTTCCTTTTCTAATCCGCATCAAACCGATCATTTGGGGAGAATAATGAGTGGTGGCCTGGAGCATTAAATCATCGCTATAGGGATCCTTCACAAAAACAGATCCCCTTAAAGAGGATAGTCCTTCAGTAATTTTTCCCAAACTTTTTTGAAGTTTCTGTTGAATGGGAAATTTTGAATCCATGATTTCCCGTACTTCTTTGCGAAGGGCTTCTGTTAGGGAGGCTTCCCGAATATCCTTGAGGGTCAGTAATTTTTTAATAGGCCTGATCAGTTGAGGCGACATTTTCGATAAAAAATCAAGATCCTGTTCGTGAAACGGAGCAGAATCCGTTCCACGATAAAGAAAAAGAACCCCCAGGAGTTGATTATCCTCTCGGATAGGGATCCCAATGAGGGCGGTTACTTCTTCTCCATCCAGAAGCTCTTGTTCCCATAAGGAGAGTTCCCCTTTAGGTAAGAGGAAAGGCTGGCCAGTCCGGGCGATATGACTGATGACCCCCTTTCCCCCTTTTAAAAGAACTTCGGGGGGATGCCATTTGGGAGCCACCCCACTTTCCCTGGCCATAGCCAAAAACACCCTTTTTTCATCCTCTTCCAGTAGGAAAAGCTCTGCCCCTTCGGCATTGGTCGCCAACAGAGTGCTGTCTAATAGGTACCGGTAAAATTCCTCCTCATCGCTTGCTAAATCAATCTCCCCAAGGGGACCTTTGAAATGTTCAAGAAGGTAGGCCTGTCTTTTGGCAAAATCTTCCGAGGTTTTTGCAGGAATTTTTTTTAAGGAATGGTTCAGTTGAAAGACCGAATCCCTGGAGATTTCCACAGGGGCTCCTAATTGATAAAGATCGCGGTGAAGATTCGGGTTCCCTGAGGCATCAATGATTTGACGCACTCCGGTTCTGCCTTTCAGATCGGATATTCGTTGACTGAGTTCAATGTGAAGGGATTCGTTGAAGCTGAAACCGTAATCTTTGAGATGAAAGACCAGGGCACCACGGTCCGGTTCAATGATGAGAGCGGAATCATGGGTTCCCTCTTCAACCAAAAGGGCCAATGTTTCCAGTCCCCGTTGGTTTCCCCCTACAAGGGCGATGCAATTCCGGGTTTCATTCATCCTGTAATCTCTTTGAGGAGTCCCTTTTTTTGGAGATGATGAAGAAAATGGATAATTTCTTTTCCCTGTCCATTGGGAGAGATTTCCATAGTCGGTTCATCACCTGAAGTGGGTGCAGAATGGGTAGAGGGTGGATTTTTCCGGTCATTAGAACGTTTCATTCCCTCCGCAATTAAGGAATGAATATCTTTGGAGATAGTTTCTTCATCGTTGTTGGAGATTTCCCCTACCGAAAATTTTGCCCCCTTCCAACCCAACAGTTCAAAAAGGGCCTCTTCCCCTTCTTGGGACCCCATACAGGCACCGCTGACCCTACCTTGCCGAAAGTAAATTTCGCCGGTTTGTTCTCCCCGGACTAATTTTACCTTGCAGCTTCGCTTATTCATGGAAAGGACCTGTAGGATATCTGTCAGGGACATATCCTGTAAGATCCCGCTTGGGGATGAGACCTCAGGGGAAAGGGTTTTTTGACGTTGTTCATGCCTTCTTAGATTTTTCTCTACCTTAGCCAACAAATCATCAAATGCGTAGGGCTTGGGCATGTAATCACTCATTCCAAAATCCTGGGAATAGTACTCAACGGGAAGGGTTTCTGTAGAGGTCAGAAAAATAAAAGGAATTTCAATCATATTAGGGATTTTATTGAGCAGTTTTTTGAATTCCCAACCATTGATTTCGGACATCATCACATCGGTGATAATTAAATCAGGCCGAACAATGATTGCGGTTACCACGGCATCTTTAATTTTTTCTGCGGTATAAACCCGGTAGCCGGATTGAGAAAACCGGAGCTCAAGGACCTTGAGGAGACGGGGGTTATCATCAGCGATTAGAATCTTTGTTTTGGCGATCGTTTCTATGACGTATCCCCTTGTTGAAAAAAGCTTTTTAGTTGTAATTCAATATACAAGCAACCCTAAAACCTGTCAAGATTGAGGGAAAAGGGGAGCGGGACTAAATAATGGGAAAGCCTTTCAAATTTTTTCTTTTCTGGAGATCTTAACAAGGGTGCCAGGATACAATAGGATAAGCGGAGATGAGGTTCTCTTTGCTCAAAAGGGTGGCCTCTTTCTTGACATCACTTTTTAAAAGCCTTAGGATTAAAACTCAATGCCAAATGGTCATCAGGATTTATGGAAATAAGAGAAGAAACAAACATTTCAAACTATCCCCGGGTCCAACAGGCTTCCTTTGATGGTTTAGATCATTCCGAATTGGTTCAAGAAGGAATCGGTCGGCCTGTCAAAGCGGGAACCCAATATATTCTACCGGGGGTTCTCTTTATTGCCACGGTTTTTACAACCCTCCTGACCGGTGCGTATCATCAAGGGGCGGATCCTTTGCGAAACCCTGCAACCCTTATTCAGGGAATGCCTTTTTCCTTCACATTGTTGGCTATTTTATTAACTCATGAATTTGGTCATTATTTCGCTTCGAAGAGGCATGGTGTTCCTGCCACCCTTCCCTATTTTATTCCCGCGCCACCCATTTTTCTAATTGGAACATTAGGGGCCTTTATCCGAATGAAAGGGCCAATTCTTCGAAAAAAAGCCCTTTTGGATATTGGGGCGGCGGGTCCCATTGCGGGTTTCCTTGTGGCCATCCCCGCCATTATCATTGGTTTGCAGCAATCTGTTGTGGTGAAATTGGATGGGGCAGGAGGACTTTTCTTAGGGAACCCTCTTCTTTTTTCCGTTCTTTCGAATTGGATTATTGGACCCTTACCCGATGGCTATGACGTGATTCTTCATCCGATTGCTTTTGCCGGTTGGATTGGATTGTTTGTCACGTTTCTGAACTTGATTCCTATTGGCCAACTGGATGGAGGCCACATTGCCTATGCTTTCTTTGGAGAAAAACTAAAAATTATTTCTAGAACAATGGTTGGTGTTTTAATTTTACTGGGGCTATTGGGATGGTGGGGTTGGTTTTTGTGGGCTTTTTTAGCTTTTATCCTGGGGAGTGGCCATCCCCCGGTTATTGATGGTCACAAACCCTTTTCCTGGCAAAGCCGTATGATTGGTGTAATGTGTTTAATCATTTTTTTAATTTGTTTTATGCCGGTTCCTTTTCAGCTTTCCCTGCCTTAGGAAAAACAGGTTTTTAAACCCTAAGCCTGTTCCCTTCTGTTACCCGCTTCTTCATTCACACTTTGAAGGATCAAAAACCCGATTAGAAAAAAGGGAATCAGTGAAAGAACCGCATACCGTTGGTTTCCGGTCAAAGCGGTAATCATTCCGTAAACCGGGGGTCCAATGGTGGCGGCTAGTTTCCCGGTTAAAGAAAAAAAACCATAAAACTCCGTGATTTTTTCTTTTGGGGCAAACAAACCTAAAAGGGTACGGCTGGAGGATTGATTGGATCCCAGGGCGACACCCGCGATCAGCCCTAGAAAATAAAATTGTGACTTGGAGGGAACAAAAAAGGCCCAGATCATGAGTGCGGTCCAAATAAAAAGGGTGATGCTAATTGTTCGTTTGGGCCCAATCCAATCGTTGATGAATCCGAAAGCATATGCCCCTAAGGCTGCGGAGATTTGCATGATAATAAAGAAGATGATCAGGTCTTTCGGGGAAAAATCTAAAACAGTTGCTGCAAAAATACCCGCAAATACAATAACCGTATTGATTCCATCTATATAAATGAGAAAGGCCAGAAAAAATTTAAAAAGTTCTTTATACCTGCGGATCTCATGAAACGTTTTCCAAACCCGGCGCAATCCGATAGTCCAGGAGGCGTTGGCCTGGCCGTTGGGGATGAAAAACCGCCTTTCTTGGAGATAAGAAAATGAGGGGAGCGCAAAAATGAGAAAAAAGCCCGCGGTGACGGGAAAGCTGAGACGATAATAAAAAAGATTTTCTTCACCCAACCCCCCTTGGATTAAAGGATAAACCAAAACCAGAGAAACAAGGCCCCCCACATAACCCAGGGCAAAACCATATCCGGAAATTCTTCCCATGTTTTCAGAGAGGGAAAGGTCTTTCAAAAAAGCATTGTAAAAAGCCAACCCCCCGTTAAAGCCGATATTGGCAATGGCAAATAAAAAAATCCCTAACACGATATCCCCTTTTTCAACGAAAAAAAGGAAAAAGGTTGCTAAAATGCAAAGAAAGCTAAATCCAATTAAAAGATTTTTTTTGGTTCCGGTGTAGTCGGCCAGTGCTCCCAAAATGGGGGAGATGATTCCCACAATCAGCATGGAGGCCCCATATCCCCAACCCCACCAGGCTTCGGGGTTATGCCCCTCCGCTACCACCTTGGTGAAATAAACACTGAAGGCAACGGTTACGATAATGGTGGTAAATGATGAGTTGGCAAAATCGTAAAAACACCATGCCCAGATTTCTTTTTTGGTGATGGGGATCGGAGTGGGTTTTGAAGGAACGTCAGCCCTCACGGGTCATCTCTCAGGGTTTAGTCTGGGTTAACACCTGAATCATTTCCTGATGAATTTTCCCATTGCTGGCCAGAATTTCTTTCATGTAAATAGAAAAGGGATTCCCTTTAAAATCACTAACCTTTGCTCCGGCCTCTTCGGCGATTAAACTTCCTGCAGCGGTATCCCATGGGGACAGTTTTAATTCCCAGAAACCGTCGAAACACCCCAAGGCCACATAGCAAAGATCCAAAGCAGCCGAACCCGTTCGGCGAACACCCTGGCAGCAACGGGTAAAATGAATAAAGTGGTCAAAATTGTTCTCGTCGCTAAATCGGGCATCATAGGCAAACCCGGTCACCAAAAGAGATTCCGAAAGCGATTGGATAGAAGAAACACCAAGTTTTTCTCCGTTTAAGAAAGAACCTTTTCCCCGTTCAGCGCTAAAAAGGTGGGATCGAACTGGGTCATAGACGACTCCAACCTGTATTTTCTCATCTACTTCCAACCCAATTGAGACACAGAAGGAAGGAAACCCATGGGCAAAATTGGTGGTTCCATCCAAAGGATCAATAATCCATTTCCAGGAGGATGGTGTCTTCACTCCCTTTCCCTCTTCGGCAAGAATTTGATGGTCAGGGTATTTCGCTCGGAGATATTGAACAATGGTTTCCTCTGATTTTTGATCCGCCTCGGTGATTAGGTTGATGACACCCTTGTAACCGATTTTCAGGTCTTTCCCTAAATAATTCATAAGCAGTTTCCCAGCCCTTTGGGCGACCTCGGAGGCGGTTTTTAGATATTCTTCCATTTTTGTCCCGCGTGATTGGTTGATGAAACCGGGTCACTATAACATACTCCGTTTACATTTTAAAAAATAAAGCAAGCCGGAGATTGATCCTGGGCACCGATGCCTTATAGAATAAAGGCTCATCGTGGAAGTGAGTGGGTAAATTTTGTCATTACCCGCCTGTCCGGCGGGCACTTGCAGGCAGGGGAAAGCGGAAATCCAGGCCCTTCCCGTCATTCCCGCGAAAGCGGGAATCCAGAAGATGTTGATTTTTTGAATCCTGGATTCCTGCCTGCCGGCAGGCGGG
>Ga0214471_10000467_pt1 | contig 34830 bp, 33 predicted proteins | sample RVTome_5_FD_207665 | JGI IMG/M metagenome (GOLD analysis project Ga0214471, IMG submission 207665) | Soil microbial communities from uranium-contaminated site in the Upper Colorado River Basin, Wyoming, United States - RVT142D155 | ecosystem: Environmental > Terrestrial > Soil > Contaminated >... | reverse complement strand
TCTCGGCAGTATGCGGTCAGCCAGCATCGCATCCAGGCTCTCGTACTCGGCGCCCTCGATGTCCATTTTCACCAAGTCGATCGTCGAGTGGCCGAGCATTTTCATCAGCGACGCTATGCTGTAGGCAGGCACCTCGATTCCGAGCTGCTCGCCGGCTTGAGCCGGGTCCGATGTCCACATCGTTCTCGATCGCCGTCCTTTGGCATTCACTCGGGGGTAGATCTTGAGCCGGCCGTCTCGCCCGGAAACCGCCCAGGGATGAAACGCGAGCCGTGACGAGAATTGCTGGTCTTCGATCCATTCGCGCGCGTGCGGCGTCGGATCGAAGGCATGCACGGTCAAGCCGTGATCTTCGATGAGCGCCGTCTCGAACGCGACGTCGTCGCCGACCCCGAAAGAGTAGACCACGGAGGCGCGATCGAGCCGGCTCGGATCGTATCGCCAGTCGGTCTCGCCTCGTGTCGGCAGGTGGATCTGCCGCCGGAGCCATAGCTCCCGGCCGCTGATTCGCTTCAGAAACAGCTTGACTGGCCAGTACCAGGGGCTGGACTTAATCCGGCGCCGAAGGCCGCTAGCACGCATGGGCAGGTTCTGTGAGAACGATCTCGGCATCCGCTGGCTGCATCGACAAACGCTTGTCGGAAGACGCCGGAAGTATAGGCGGAATCCAATGAGCGGGTGTCGCAGGTCGCAGACAGGTCGCGCGCCGGCGCGGCTGCGTGTTGTGATTCAGAGCTGCTACAGTTGAAGCTGCGGTTTCGAGGCATGCGGAACTGATGGAACGATTCCCCGTGTTTGCCGTTCTGAGCGCGGTCGCAGCCGTCGCGGGGTGCGGCGGCGGGTCTTCGCGCGGCGGCGACGGCGCGGGCATGCCGCCGCCGTCCGCCGGGCTCGACAGCCGCCCGCAGAACCTGACTTGCGTGGCGCCGGAGCGGCTCTCGGGCCCCGGCGCCCAAATCGCGCTCGAGCCTATCTTCGACTCATTGGGTTTCAATCAGCCGCTGGGACTCCTGCAGGCGCCCGGAGACGACAGCCGCTGGTTCGTGCTCGAGAAGCCCGGCCGGGTACGCGTCTTCGCCAACGATCCGAACGTCGCGGCGTTCGACACCGATTTCATCGATCTATCGCTGAGCTTCGACGTCAATTCGGACTCCGAGGGCGGTCTCCTCGGCATGGCCTTCGATGCGGATTTCGCAAGCAACGGCGAGGTCTATCTCTCGTGGACCGAGAGCTCCAATCCGATGATCTCGGTCGTCGCGCGCTTTACGAGCATCGACGGCGGCCTGACGCTCGATCCCGGCAGCCGCGACGACGTGATCAACGTCAATCAGGATTTCGCCAATCACAACGGTGGGCATATCGCTTTCGGCCCCGACGGCTTCCTCTACGCAGGCTTCGGCGACGGCGGCTCGGGCGGCGATCCCAACAGCCGAGCTCAGGATACGACCAACTTGCTCGGTGCGATGCTCCGGCTCGACGTCGACGGCGGCACGCCTTACGCGATCCCTGCCGGCAACCCGTTCGCAGGCAACGCGAATTGCCCGGCAAACCATTCGAGCGCGAGCGCTTGCCCGGAGATTTTCGCCTGGGGCTTGCGGAATCCGTGGCGCTGGAGCTTCGATCGCGATAGCGGCGTGCTTTGGGCCGGCGACGTCGGTCAGGGTGCCTTTGAGGAGATCGATCGCATCGAGGTCGGCCGGAACTACGGCTGGGATTGCCGCGAAGGGTTCAGCAACTTCTCGAGCCCCGCGCCGAGCTGCGCGACGGCCGGCGGTCTCGTCGATCCCGTGCACGCCTATGGGCGCAGTCTCGGAACTTCGGTCACCGGCGGGTTCGTGTACCGCGGCACGGCAATTCCCGCGCTCGCGGGGGATTACGTTTTCGGCGACCACGGCTCGGGGCGCATCTGGCGTCTCGTCGAGGACGGCGGCGGAGGATACACGGCCGAGGAGCTGCTCGACACGACCTTGTCGATAGCCTCCTTTGCCGAGGACCTCGACGGCGAGCTCTACGTCGTCGATATCGCCGGCGGCATCCACGCTTTAGTCGATGCCGGGGGCCCGGGCATCGATCCCGAACCGGTAGCAGACCTGCTCTCGGCCACCGGCTGCTTCGACTCGCAGGATCCGAGCGAGCCTGCGAGCGGCTTGATTCCCTACGCGGTTGCCGCGCCGTTTTGGTCCGACGGCGCCGACAAGCAACGTTGGCTCGCGATACCCGACGGCACGACGATCAACGTGGCCGCCGACGGCGATTTCCAGTTTCCGCCCGGCAGCGTGCTGGCGAAGCACTTCCGCCTCGACGGCGAGCTGATCGAAACACGGCTCTTCATGCGGCATCCCGACGGCGGCTGGGCCGGCTACTCCTACGAGTGGAACGCGCAACAGAGCGACGCGGCACTGGTCATCGGCGGCAAGACGGCCGATATCGGCGGACAGGACTGGGCGTTTCCGGACGACAATCAATGCTTGAGCTGCCACACTGCCGCCGCCGGATCGAGCCTCGGGCTGGAGCTCGCGCAGCTCAATACGAGCCTCAGTTACCCGAGCACGGGAAGGGCGGCGAATCAGCTCGAGACGCTCGACGCGATCGCGCTTTTTACGAGCCCGCTCGGTGACCCGAGCGTGCATCCGACCTTGGCCGATCCGACCGGCATGCAAGGCACGATCGAGGAACGCGCGCGCGCTTATCTGCACACCAACTGCGCTCAATGTCACCGGCCGAACGGCCCGACGCCCTCGTCGATGGATCTTCGCTTTCAGACGGACTTGAGCGCGACCGGCAGCTGCGGCGCCGCGCCTCAGAGCGGCAACTTAGGGATCGCGAACGCTTTGATCGTCGCGCCGGGAGAGCCCGATCGCTCGGTACTACTTGAGCGTATGAGCCGCCGCGGCGACGCAGCCCAGATGCCACCGCTCGCCACGAACAGCGTAGATCAACTGGGCGTCGACCTGATCCGTTCTTGGATCGAGGCGCTGAGCGGTTGCTGAGCGCGTCTCGCGTCTACCCGTCTCATGCCGCCGCTGCGCTCGCACGGCCGCTGCACCCTCGTCGCTGCGGGGATGCCAGCAGCCCAGATCGCTGCGCTCGGTGAGCCTTGGAGTGTTGATGCGTGTCATGCTCATGGGCCTTCCTGTCCCGCGCGGGCTGCCGGCGCACGCGCAGTTCTCCTGATGAAACCTTTGCAAAAGGCGTACCTGAAACAGAAAGTACAGTAATAATAAGGGGTTGTGAGTTATCCCCCTGGGCTCGGACCAAGCCGCTTGTCAAGAAAACCGACGCTGAAGCGCGTGTCCGCCTGCGCCTAAAGCTCCGATGGGCACCGGCTGCGCCGGGCTGCAGGCGGCCGCAGCGGAAAGCGCTGATACCGGGGCGCGGATGGATCTGGCAAAGTCGGCCCCTTGATCTTCGGAGGAGCCCCGGGGCGGCCGATGTTCGTAAATTTCGACTTCTGGCGAATGCTCGCCGGCCTGGGTCTGTTCTTGTTCGCGATGCGACAGCTGGAGTCCGCCCTGAAAACCGTGGGCGGCCCGGCGCTGTCCGGGTTTTTGCGGGAGCACACGCGAACGCCGCTGCGCTCGGTCGTGAGCGGAACAATCGCGACCGCCGTGCTGCAAAGCAGCTCGGTCGTCGGCCTCATGGTGCTGGCTTTCGTCGGCGCCGGCTTGCTGTCACTGCGAAATGCGCTCGGGATCGTGTTCGGCTCGAATCTCGGCACCACCGTCACGGGCTGGATTGTCGCGACCATCGGTTTCAAGTTCGAGATCATCGAGCTGGCGCTGCCGCTGATAGGCTGCGGTGCCCTCGTCTACGTCGCATCCCAGACGGCGGTGGCGGGAATCGGCCGCTTCCTGCTCGGGCTGGGATTCCTGCTGCTCGGAATGCAATTCATGAAAGACAGCGTCGCCTCGCTCGGCGATGCCTTCGACGTCTCGCGTCTCGGCGGTCTCGCTGCCTGGCAGTATCTGCTGTTCGGCGCGGGGTTCGCGGCCCTGATCCGCTCGAGCTCCGCGACGATGATGATTACCTTGGCGGCGCTCAGCGCCGGCACTATAGACTTGCGCAGCGCCGCCGCAATCGCGGTCGGAGCAGATCTCGGCACGACGACCACGGTGCTGATCGGAGCCGTGCAAGGCGTCCCGGCAAAAAAACGCGTCGCGATGGCGCATTTCCTCTTCAATCTCGGCACGGATACGATCGCGTTCGTCGCGCTGCTCCCGTTGCTGACGGCCGTGGCTGCGCTGGGGATCAGCGACCCGCTGTATGCGCTGGTGGCGTTTCACAGCCTGTTCAACCTGATCGGCGTCGTCATTTTTCTTCCGGGCATCACGCCGTTCGCGAATCTGCTGCAGTCCCTCTTCGTCTCCAAGACTCCGTCGGAGGCGCGCTATCTCAGCGGGATCGGCCCGCCTCTCAGCGAGGCGGCGCTTCCGGCGATCGAGCGCGAGACCGCGAGACTGATCCGGCGCGTGATTCTTCAAAACATGACGGTTTTCCATCCGCCGCTGCCGATCCCGCCGGGACAGCCGCCCGTGGCTGCCGAGGAAGCCGATCCACAGCCGCGGCAGAGAGCTTTCGACGACATGTACTCGGCGACGAAGCGCTTGGAAGGTGAAATCATCGCGTTCGCCACGCGACTGCAATCGCAACCCCTCAAGGACGAGGAATCGGTAAGGCTCACACAGCTGCTCAGCGCGATTCGCGAGGCCGTTCACTCGAGCAAATTGCTGAAGGACATCAGGCACAATCTCGACGAATTCTCCAGCTCCGTCAGCGATCCGGTGCAGAGATACATCGACCACTTTCGCAGCGTCATGACGGCCTACTACGACGATTTGTACCGCCTGCGGAAAGCCGGTCAAAAAAGCGTCGACGTCGAGGAGCTGGTCGAGGCGATACAGGAAGTGCATCGGCGTCACGACCAGATGCACGGCGAGATCTACGCGAGCATCCGCCAGGGCCGGATCGGCGAGACCGATATCTCCTCGTTGCTGAACGTCAACCGCGAGACCTTGAACTCGAACTTGTCGCTGCTCATGGCGCTCAGAGACTTCCACCTGGAGCCGTCACAAGCGGAGATCGTGCGCATGCTGCCCGGAGCAGGTTGAGCCCCCGTCCCGGGGCCGGCCCGCGGCGCGAAGCCTCGTGGCGAATCTAAGTGGTGGCCTGCTGCCGCTTGCCGACAGCCGTGCGCTCGACCTTTGCCGAGGGGGTTTTACCGGTCTCCCGGTTGAATGCCCGCCCCAGGTAAACCGCGAAAGCGGCCCAGACGGCGGCAATACCGGCGCCGATCGCGGCCATCGCGGCCATTCCCAAGCCGAGGCCGTCGGTGAGGGCCGCGAAGGCGATGCTGCTCGCAGCGTCGCCGCCGCGGTACACGGCCACGTCGATGACCGGCTTCGCCTTGAAGCGCGTTTCCCGGTCGACGTTGGTGAACAGCATTTCTCGGGCCGGGCGGGTAATGCCGTAGTTACCGCCCTGGCGCGCGACCTGCAACGCGAGCAACACGGTCAATATCGGCGCGAAGGCGAGAATCAAGAGCCCTACGCAGATGAACACGGGAACCAGGGCAAGCGTGATCGGCATTCCGAGCTTGGTGACCAGGCGGCTCGTGGCAAACATGCCGAGACCGAAGGTCAGAATGTTCACGACCGCCGCGAGACCGGAAAGAATCACCGTCCTTTCCTCGCGCGTGAAGTCGCGCAGCAGGTTTGTCTGCTCGAAGTAGACGAACGAGCTGATCGTCGTGAACAGCAGGAAGAACGCGCCTATCGCGAGCAGGTAGGGATTGGTAAAAAATGTCTTGAAGCCGGCCAGCGGATTGCCGCCGATCTTCGCCGCGCTCAAGTCGGCGTGCACGTCTTCGTTGCGCAAGTCGACGATCTTGAGGCGCTGCAGATAGAAGAGGATGGGGATCGGAACCAGCAATGCGACCGATGCAACCAGCATCAGATTGTCGGTGCCGATATCGGTGACGATCAGGCTGGCAAACAGTGGGCCCGCGGCCGCGCCGGCGCTGGCACCGGCGGCGATGAACGCGAACACACGGCGCGATTGTTCCTTGCTGAACAGATCCGCCATGAAGCTCCAAAAGACCGAGAGATGGAAAAGGCTGAACAGACTGACCCAAAGATAGAACCCCTTATCGAGCAGCACTCTGTCGGTTACGGACTGGGCCGCGAGATAGAAACCGACGAAGGTCACGGCGAAGAAGACATAGACCGCCGGAACCAGTAGCTTGAATCGAATCCGTGAGCAGGCCAGACCGTAGAGGGCGACCACGGCGGTGCTCAAGACGAGCTGGAGATTCCACAGCACGCTGATCTCGGTATTGCTCCAATCGCTCGCCATCGCATCGCGAACGGGCCTCAGGATGTAGTACGCGGCCATCAGTACGAATACGACCAGGAACGAGAGCCCGACCGTTCGCGCTTCGTTGGCTTCTATCATGGTCGCCGACTTCAAAACGCGCGGCGAGCGGAAGATCAGCACCAGGATGCTGCCCGCAAAAGCCATGGTCGGCAGCGAGAGGTCCGCCAGGTTGACGATTTGGGACAGCGTCTCGCCTTGGAGGAGGCGGGCCGCGCTGGAGATCGCGTACGCGCCGATGACGAGCCAGCAGGCGATCTTGATCCAGTCCGTCGTTGCTCGTTCGCCAGGCTGGCCGCTTGTCATAATGTTCTCCTAGACGTCGTTGCTGGCGGCCGTGTGAATGCGCGGCCTACGGGCCTGTTAGATTGCAAATACTACCTCGGGTTCTCTCGCGAGCTGTCCTTTTTTTGGAGACTCCATCGCTGCCTTGTCATTGCGCTGATTCTCGCGGTGACCGTCTCGACGGCCCGGGTCGGCAGCATGGCGGCCACCTAGCGTGCCCAAAACGCGGCGACGGGCACTCGTGTCTGGTGAATGATTGCGCGCACCGGTAGTTCTTCGGCCGGCCCGGCGCGGACGGCGCGCTCGTACACGGCGCGCTTGACGTCGCCGAAGAAAAGCAAATACAGCCGGCGTGCGTCGAGCAGCGCGCGCGGCGTCAACGACACCCGTGCGTGCGGCAGTCGCGGAAGCCTTTGGACGACGACGAGCGCATCGCTGGTCAGCGCTTCGGCGAGGTCCGGCGCGTCGGGGAACAGCGAGGCCGTGTGACCGTCATCGCCCAGACCCAGCACGACCACGTCGAACGGTCGCTTAACCTCGGCGAGCGCCGCAGCGAGCGTGGGTAGGGCCTGCTCCGCCGTGAGGCCCGGCCGATAGAGGCTGACGAGATCCGCGGCCTCGGCCGAGCCGGCGAACAGCTCGTTCCGAATCATCTGCTCGTTGCTTGCATCGTCATCGGTATCCACCCAGCGCTCATCGCTGGGGACGACGCTGATCCTGGGCCACGGGACCGGCATCGAGCGCAGCAATCTGAAGAGATCCCGCGGCGACTGCCCGCCGCTGACGACGGCGGAGGCGCGACCTGCGCCGGCCACGGCGGCGCGCAACGCGCTTGCGATCGCGCTTGCAAGGGCGGCGGAGGCCTTCTCTCGTGACGGAAATGCTCGCAGCATGGCCATCTCAACGTACACCGCTGAGGCGCCAACTGCAGCCCCCCTGCCGGGCGAAATTGCTCCCGGCAGCCGACGGGGCACGCCGCGCGGGACCGCGCGTTGCGCCGTTTTGGAACACGCGCAAAGTGTGATGCACCAGAGCAGACCAGTCACATACTCCTGACGTACTATTGCATAGGAGCGGATGCTGCGCCCCGGAGGTATCTCCTTGGCATGCATCTTGCTCATTTCTCTGATTGACGAACGTCCTTGGCCCAAACGAAGGAGTGACGAGCATGCCTAAGAAGATGGCAGCTGTGGCCGAATATCCTGAGACGTACGAAGCAATGATCGCGGAAGCCGCCTATTACAAAGCGCAGAAGCGCGGTTTTGTTGGCGGACAGGAGCTTGCGGACTGGTTCGCCGCTGAGAGCGAAGTGGAGAGGTTGCTGCTCCAGGGTTCGGAGCCCACAGCCAAGTCAGGCAAAGCGGGCGGAAAGTCCAAATCCAATGGCGGCAAACGCGGAGCCACCGCCAAGAAGAAAAAAGCCGCGAGCTGATGCGAAGCGACTCGGGCGAGGCCTTCGAGGGCGCGCTGGCGGTTGCCGCCGGCGCGCCCAGATTCCCGGAGCCCGCGTCGGATACACAACGCGAGGCCCTCAAGCGGGCGTTTCTCGACAAGCTCTTTTACATCCAGGGTAAGTTCCCGAAGCTCGCGACGCGCAACGACTACTATCTCGCGCTGGCTTACTCCATTCGCGATCTGATGTTGCGCCGCTGGATCTGCTCCGCGGCCGCTTACACGGACCGGGGCGTGCGCACGGTCGCCTACCTATCCGCCGAGTACCTCATGGGGCCGCATCTCGGCAACAATCTCGTCAACTTGCGGATATACGAGGAAGTCGAATCCGCCGTCGCGGATCTCGGTCTGGATCTCGAAACCTTGCTTGCGCAGGAGGCCGAGCCGGGGTTGGGCAACGGCGGCTTGGGCAGGCTCGCGGCTTGTTTCCTCGATTCCTTGGCGACTCTCGAGATCCCGACGCTCGGCTACGGCATCCGCTACGAGTTCGGCATTTTCGACCAGGAGATCGTCGACGGCTGGCAGGTGGAGAGAACCGATAAGTGGCTGACGCTCGGCAACCCCTGGGAAATTGCGAGGCCGGAATGGGCTGTGTCGGTAAAGCTGGGCGGCCACACCGAGCACCGCGTCGACGAGACCGGCTGCCGCCGCGTCGATTGGGTGCCGGAGCGCGTCGTCAACGGCGTCCCGTACGACACACCGATCCTCGGTTACGGCAACAACACCTCCAACACACTGCGGCTTTGGCGCGCCGAGGCGCCGGAGTCGTTCGATTTCCGCGTGTTCAATGCCGGGGACTACTACGGCGCCGTGAACCAGAAGGTCGCCTCCGAGAATCTCACCAAGATCCTGTATCCCAACGACGAGCAGGTGAAAGGCAAGCAGCTCCGGCTCGAGCAGCAGTATTTCTTCGTCTCCTGCTCACTCCAAGACATGTTGCGCATCACGCGCGGGCAGGGGATTCCGCCTGGCAAGTTTCACGAAAAGTTCGCCGTGCAGCTCAACGACACGCACCCGGCCGTCGGGGTGCCGGAGCTCATGCGATTGCTGATCGACGAGCAGGGACTGCCGTGGGAGCAGGCTTGGGACATCACTCGCAAGACCTTCGCGTATACGAATCACACGCTGCTTCCAGAGGCTTTGGAATGCTGGCCGGTCGAGCTCTTCGGGCGCGTCTTGCCGCGGCATTTGGAGATCGTCTACGAGATCAATGCGCGTTTCCTCGACCAGCTCCGCATACGCTACTTCGGCGACGAGCAGAAGATCGCCGCCATGTCGCTGATCGAAGAGAACGGCGAGCGCTACGTGCGCATGGCTCATCTCGCCACCATCGGCAGCCACGCGATCAACGGCGTTTCGGCTCTGCACAGCGAGCTGCTCAAGCATCAGGTCATGAGGGATTTCTTCGAGCTTTCGCCCGCGTCTTTCTCCAATAAGACCAACGGCGTCACGCCGAGACGCTGGATGGTCCTGGCCAATCCAAGGCTTTCGGATCTCGTCACCGAGGCGATCGGCGAGGATTGGATAAGAGACTTGTCGCTGTTGCGCAGGCTCGAACCGCTCGCCGAAGACTCGGTGTTTCTCGATCGCTACATGGCCGTGAAGCGCCAAAACAAGCAGCTGCTGGCCGCGCGGCTGAAGAGCTCGGTCGGTGAGCTAATCGACCCGGATTCCGTGTTCGACGTGCAAGTCAAGCGCATCCACGAGTACAAGCGCCAGCATCTCAACATCCTGCACGTGATCTGCCTCTATCAGCGCCTCAAGCACGGTCTCGACAGCGACATGCCGCCGCGCACGTTCATCTTCGGGGGCAAAGCCGCGCCCGGATACCATATTGCAAAGCTGATCATCAAGCTCATCACTTCGGTCGGCGCGATGATCAATCACGATCCGGAGGCGAGAGAGCGGCTGCGCGTCGTCTTCATGCCGAACTTCAACGTGACCGGCGGCCAGGCGGTTTATCCGGGGGCCGACGTCTCGGAGCAGATATCGACGGCAGGCAAAGAGGCGTCCGGCACCGGCAACATGAAATTCGCGATGAACGGAGCGCTAACCATCGGCACGATGGACGGCGCCAACATCGAGCTGCGCGAGGAAATCGGCGCCGAGAACTTCTTCGAGTTCGGGCTGACGGCCGAGGCAATCCAGGGGCTGCGCCGGCGAAGCTATCGCCCCATGGACCACTGCGAGTCCGACCCCGAGCTTGCAGGCGTCATCGAGCTCATTCGCGGAGGATTCCTGTCACGCGGCGATACCGAGCTTTTTGCGCCGCTCGTCGACGGCATGCTTTATTACGATCCCTACTTCGTTCTCGCCGATTTCAGGGCTTACACCGAGTGCCAGGCGTCCGTGGGAGCCGCTTATCTCGACCGGCGTCGATGGGCGCGCATGGCACTGTTGAATATCGCGCGCAGCGGCAAGTTCTCGTCGGATCGAACGATCCGGGAGTATTGCAGGGATATCTGGAACGTGCAGCCGGTGCACATCGAGCTCAACGAGAACGATCACACGACCTTGAGTTGAAGCCGTCGCGCTCGCGGGCTCAGCCGTGATGAACCGCGAGCCGGCTCGGCATGTCTTCGCGGCCGGCGGCGGCACGTCGCCAGGCGCGCTCGTGGAAGTAGAACACGAAAGTGTTCGCGAGGGGCTCAACGAGAGCGATGCCGCCGGCGATCGCGACCGATCCGGTGAAGACGTACGACACCAGGAATCCCACGGTGAAGTGGAGCGCCGCAAAGCTCAGCGTCTTGGCAATGTCCCGATCCATCGATTCACCTCGGTGGCCGAAAGATGGCCTTTTTACCTGGATACGTTTATACCGCGTTGTTGAGCATTCATAAAGCAGATTATTTATCTAGCTGTAATCAATAAAATAGGATCTTCATGCCGGTGAATTTAGCTTGCGGCGGGAAGGCGCGCGACTATACTCTCAAGCTATTCGAAGATGCTCGCCGCCCGTTTCCCGTTGGCCGGACAGGCGACGACAACAACAACCGCCTATAGGGGGGAAGGACGATGCTCCGCCGTCTCGTGACTATTGCAGCGCTGGCCCTAACGGTTCTCGGGGCCCAAGCCCTGGCAGACGAAGCCCTGCAGCAGGTTCAAATGGACCTGGTGGCGCTTGGCTACAACCCGGGCTCGATCCAGGGCGACCTCACGCCCGAAACCGCCGACGCGATTTCCAAGTTTCAAACCGACAACAATCTTCAGGTCACCGGTGCAGCTTCTCCGCTGGTGGCCGCGATCATTTCGGCGAAGGTCGACGAGATGAGAAACCCGGCAGCCGAGGCGCCGGCTCGAGGCGTGGGCCAGACCACCGCTGTCGGCGGCTCGACGGCGACTCCGTCCGCGCCCGGCGATTGCGAGCCGACGGTGGCCGACGCCGCCGAGGATACGAGGAAGACGGCCGGGGCGGTCGGCCGGCTGGCTTCGGCGCTCGGCCGTTTCGGCGGAAACCGGGCGACTGACGCCGTGCGAGACGCGGCCGACGCGACCAGCGCGGCCGCCGGCGTCGCCACGGCTGCAGGCGATCTGGCCGGCAGCAAGCCCGGCTGCTGAAGCTCGCAGCGCCCTAGCGGGCTTCACCAAGGCCATCGCCCGCGCCTGGATTCGAGAACCCGGGCGGAGGCGTCACTTTGCTCACGCAGCTCGAACAGCTATGGCAGATACCGGCCATTCTCTGCGCGCGCGGCAGCCGCTGGGCAAATCTTTGGTGGGCGCTCCAAGGCTTGCGTTTCCGGCGCGGTGCCGTTCGGATCTACGCCGGTGAATACGCGGGCTCGGCCGTTCGAGTGGTTACGGCCGGCAGGACCAAGCACGCGCTGCGGTTTTGCGAGGATGTCTTAGGCGCGCTCGAGCTGACTCGCGACGGCGGGCGTGTTTCCTTGTCGAGACCGATCGAGCTCGATGCGCTCCCTGGCGATCTGATCGTCGCCGAGATTCATCCGCGGCATGCCGCTGCGTTCCGCGATGCGGGCTGGATCCTCGTCCCAGGATGGATACGCTGGCGCGCCGACCTGCGAGAGCGCTCCGCCAAGCTGCCGCGCAGCGTCAAGAGCGATCTCAACAAGGCCGATGCTCACGGCTACGAGTATGCAAGGAGTCTCGACAGGGGTGACTGGGACGATTTCTGGCGGGCGATGGTCGAGCCCTACGTGCTCGAGCGCTTCGCCGAGTGGGCATGGGTGCCGCCGCGGATATTCCGGCGCGTGTTCGAGCGATTCGGCGTGTTGCATTTCGTTTATCAGGGCGGCCGCCGAGTGGCGGGGTTCGCAGCCTTGTGCTCGCGCGAGCGTGGCTGGTTTCCCGTGCTCGGCGTGTTGCCCGAGCCCGAATTGCGGCGGCAGGGCGTCGTCGCCGCAATCTACAAATTCACCTTCGAGTGGGCGCGGGCTCGAGGCCTGAGATATGTCGACCTTGGGCGCAGCGAAGCTTTCCTCAACGACGGCGTCGGGCAATACAAGCAGAAATGGGGCTTGGAGCCTGTCGCCGATCCGATGGGCCATTTGCTGTGCATGAAGGTCGGCCCGGCCGTCGAGGCTGCGTTCAGGGAAGAGCCGGTTCGCGCGCTGACCCGCACGGGGTTTGCAAGCTTTATCGCGCCTTAGCTCCGGCTTCCGCCGGGAGCTCTCAACTGTTCGAACAGATCGATTACTGTAACTCTTTTAAACTATTTTTCTTATCATCCTCCAGGCGCTATAAAGAAACGGCCGGCTATCGGAAAGAAACGAGGAGAAATATCAAATGGCTGATCGCAAGACGCTGACGACGTCCGCAGGGGCGCCGATCGCGGACAACCAGAACTCGGTAACCACCGGTGTGCGCGGGCCGCTGCTGCTGCAGGACTACCAGCTCATCGAGAAGCTCGCTCATCAGAATCGCGAGAGAATTCCCGAGCGTGTAGTGCACGCCAAGGGCTGGGGCGCCCACGGCACGTTCACCGTGACCAAGGACATTACGGCTTATACGCGGGCGAAGGTCTTCTCGGAAATCGGCAAGCAGACGCCGATGATCGCCCGCTTCTCGACCGTGGCCGGAGAGCTGGGCGCTGCCGACGCCGAACGCGACGTTCGCGGATTCGCGCTGAAGTTCTACACCGAGGAAGGCAACTGGGATCTCGTCGGCAACAACACGCCCGTATTCTTCGTCCGCGACCCTTACAAATTCCCAGATTTCATCCACACGCAGAAGCGTCACCCGAAGACCAATCTGCGCTCGCCGACGGCGATGTGGGATTTCTGGTCATTGAGCCCGGAGTCGCTGCACCAGGTGACGATCCTGTTCTCGGACCGGGGACTGCCGGTCGCGCCCATGTACATGAACGGTTACGGCTCGCACACCTATAGCCTATGGAACAACGACGGCGAGCGGTTCTGGGTGAAGTTCCACTTCAGGACGCGGCAGGGTCACCGGCACTACACCAATGCAGAGGCCGCGGGCGTCGTCGGCGCGTCCCGTGAGACTTACCAGGAAGAGCTCTACGGCTCGATCGACCGGGGACGGTTTCCGAAATGGACGCTCTACATTCAGGTCATGCCCGAGACGGACGCCGAGAAAACGCCCTACAACCCGTTCGATCTTACGAAGGTGTGGCCGCACGGCGACTATCCGCTGATCGAGGTCGGTGAATTGGAACTCAATCGGAATCCGGACAACTATTTCGCGGAGATCGAGCAAGCCGCGTTCTCGCCCTCGAACGTGGTGGCGGGGATATCCTGGTCGCCCGACAAGATGCTCCAGGCGCGTATCTTCTCTTATGCCGATGCGCATCGCTATCGCTTGGGGACGCACTACGAAGCCCTTCCGGTGAACGCGCCCAAGTGCCCGGTCCATCACTACCACAAGGACGGACCGATGCGCTTCTTCGGCGCCAGGACGGGCAACGCGGATGCGTTTTACGAGCCGAACTCCTTCGGGGGGCCGGTCGAGAACGCGTCCTACGCGGAACCGTCGTTGAAGATCTCCGGCGACGCCGATCGCTACGCCCAGCGCGAGGGCGCCGGTCAGCGGGTCGACGACTTCACCCAACCGAGAGCGCTCTTCAATCTGTTCGACTCGGCGCAAAAGCAGCGGTTATTCGCCAACATGGCCGAGGCAATGGCCGGCGTCCCGGCGGAGATCGTCGAGCGACAGTGCAAGCTGTTGGACAAAGTGCATTCCGAGTACGGAGCCGGCGTCCGGGCGGCATTGGCGAAGGAAGCGGTCGCCGCCGCTTGAGCAAGCCCGGAGCCAAGCGTTTGCTCTAAGATGCGGGCCTGGCCCCGGTAGACCGGGGGTGAATCACCGACTTCATCGATTGGGAGCCGCCGCATGTCTTTGTATCGTTGTTTCATCGTGACCGCGTTTCTGATCTCGTCCGCGCTGCCGCTCGCCGGGCGCGCCGAAACGATCGCCATGATTGGCACGGGCGAGGTGTCCGGAGCATTGGGCCCGCGTCTGGCCGATCTAGGCCATCGGGTCATCTACGGGTCCCGATCGCCCGAGCGTTCTGAGGTCCAGGATCTGGTCAGAGACACGGGCGAGAATGCCTCTGCCGCGACGCCGAGCGAAGCGGCGGCGCGGGCGGCCATCGTCGTGATCGCCGTTCCGTGGAACGTTGCCGAAGAGGTCGTGCTGGGCCTCGGCGACCTGTCCGGCAAGATCGTCGTCGATCCGGTCAATCCGCGCATCGTTGCCGAGGACGGCTTCCGGGACTATCCCACGTACACCTCCAGCGCCGAGCGGATACAGAATTTGGCGCCCCGGGCGTTCGTCGTTAAGGCCTTCAACACCATCAGTGTCGACTCGATGCTCGATCCGGATATGCTCGGCCATCCGATCACGATTCCGCTCGCCGGTAACGACATGGCGGCCAAGGAAACGGTCGCGGGCATCGTCGAGGCGCTGGGGTACGAAGCCGTCGACCTCGGTCCCGTTCGCTACGCGCACATCGTCGAGGGTCTCTATCTGCTCCGCTCGAACGCGAGAGATCTCCTCGGAAGCCACTTCGAGTACCACCTGCAACGCCGTGCGAACCCGATTCCCCAGCCGGTACAATGACGGCCGGATACGGCGGAAGGGGAAAACACATGCGTAAGCTCATCGTCGGCGCGGGGACGGTCCTAATTCTCGCGGCGTTCGTGCTGGGACGGCTGTCAGCGCAAAGCCCGGCCACTGCCCCGGCGCCCAGTTGCAACATGTGTCCGGCAGAGCTCATCTCCGCGGAGGAGCTGGCGGCCTATGAAGCAATTGCGATCGCCCGGAACCTGGTCGATCAGCAAGTCCGCTCCATCGATATCGGCAAGGCCAACGTTCAGATCGCCCTCGTTAGAAGACGTGTCCTCGATGCTCCGGCCCCGCGATCGGTTGCCGAGCACTCCCTGGTGACCGAGGTGTACTACATCCTCAGCGGCTCCGGGACCAACGTCACCGGGCCCGATCTAATCGACAGGCAGCAGCGTCCGCCGGACAACGCAGCCGTGCAACGCCTCAACGGTCCCGGCAGCAACTCCGTCGGCATCCGCAACGGTGAAACGCAAGAGCTCGAGGCGGGCGACGTGCTGGTCATCCCGGCGGGAACGGGTCATCAGTTCACCCGGATCGACGATCACATCACCTATCTGATGGTCCGAGTGGATCCCGATAAGGTGGTTCCGCTCATGGATGCCGCCGATTCCGCAGCGTACCTGAGCGCGAATCGGCCCTAACCGATGCGGGCGACGTTCGGCATGGATTGTTTCAGGTGGACGTTGCGGTGGCCATTCTTGGCGCTGGCGCTCGCGAGCCTCCATCCCATTGCGCTGGCGCAGCTCACGCCGGAGGAGCCGCGGGGGCGGGCGCTCATCGAGCGCCTGCGTCAGGGCGGTTTGGTGGTGTTCTTCCGCCACGCGGACACGGCGGGTATGCCTTGCGACCGCCTGTATCGAATCGGCCAGCGGGAAGGCCAACGAAACATCTCCGAGGACGGCAGAGCGCAGGCCACGGGGATTGGGGAAACCCTGGAGGCTCTCGGCATCCCCATCCAGGATCCCGTTCTGGCGGGGCCCGTCTTCCGAGCCCGCGACACGGCGGAGCTCGCATTCGGGGTCGAGCGCGTGGAGGTGACCGACAGCTTATTGGCGGACGACTACGCGGCATCCCGGGGTGTTCGCTGGGTTGTCGCCGAGCACCGGCGGTTGTTCGCCACGCCTCCGGCGCCCGGGCTCAATCGTATTCTCGTAGGGCACCGGACGCCGGCGTTGATGTCCGTCGACGGTCAGGTGAGCGGCGCGGGATTTCCCGAGGGCGCGGCCATCGTCATGGAGCCCCGTAACGGTGAGGTCGAGGTGCTCGGCGTGATCTCCTTCGTCCCGCCGCCGAATCCGGGCGTGGACCGCTGCTAGGACTCGGCCCTACCGTTCACTTCTCGACGGCCTGGAGAATCGCTTAAAATCGAGAGCGCCCTCACTTCGATGCTCAGCGCGTGAGCACGAAGCGATTCGCGGGTGTAGTTCAATGGTAGAACCTCAGCTTCCCAAGCTGATGACGTGGGTTCGATTCCCATCACCCGCTCCACTGCATCAATCCGCGGAATTCCGTGGACGGCCAGGAAGCGCTGTAAGTCCTTATCTCCAAAAGACTTTCCAGCGAAGTGACGTTCCAGGGGCATCCACTGAAATCCACCTGAATCCGGGACTTTTGGGCCCATTTTTGGGCCCATTTTCACGGGCACGGCGGCTTCCGGATTGTTGCTAGGCGTATGTCCCACCACGCGATGACACCACACACGTCTGGAACGTCGCTTTCGGCTCAGGCACGATATGCAGCAGGTGTAAGGGAGATTCTGGAGTGCTGGTTTGATGGTAAACCGATAAGGGATGAATATCTGATCGTTCAAAGCGGAAAACTAGCTGGCGCGGGCGCACACTCGTACAGTGAGGGAGACGCCACTGGCGGATCGGATGAGGCCGTGCAGTTTAAGACTGGGGATTGAAGACGGAGCCACGAGGAGGAAGACCTGCGGCGACGCCTCGAATAATGTCCGCTTTTCGCGGCGGTCTCCACCGATCGACGCAACACTTTATCTTATAGAAAAAGATGGAGTGAGTGGAGATGGGGAAACGCTTAACTCCGTGGGTAGGCGCAGTGGATTTGAAGTGCAATCGGTGTTACGAGTATATGTTTCACATCGAGATTCGATGCTGCAATGAAGCGCCTACATCGTCCGAATCTATTTGGCTGGTCAGTCTTTAACGAAGACCGAAACATTGATTTCCACAGCGCAGTGTGGGTTCGCCCAGACGGCAACGTGGTCATCGACCCATTGCCGCTATCCGATCATGACGAGGCACACCTGAGGAAGTTAGGCGGTGTGGCCTCGATAGTGGTCACTAACTCCGATCACGTGCGGGATTCAATCAGGCTCGCCGAGAACACCGGTGCGCAACTGATGGGCCCGTCACAAGAAGCTAATAATTTCCCCGTAGAGTGTACTCGTTGGTTAACCGACGGGGATCAGGTGGTTCCCGGCATGCTGGCATTGGAACTGGAAGGTTCGAAAACGCCGGGTGAGCTGGCGCTGTTGATCGACGGCTCCATACTGATCACGGGCGACCTCATCCGCGCTCATGAAGGCGGGGCATTATGCCTTCTGCCGGAGGAAAAGCTGTCAGACAAGCGCAAAGCGATAGCGTCCTTGCGGCGACTTACACTTCTGCCAGAGCTTGAGGCATTGCTGCCCGGTGACGGGTGGCCTGTGTTTCGAGATGCAAAAATCCTCCTCGAGGAATTACTGTTTGAGCTCGACCGCGAAGAGGGATTCACTGGCTAAGTGGACAAATCGAGTCAAAATTAGAATACGAAGGCGACCCTGCATTGTCACGAAAGCATGAAGCACAGCAAAGAAAGTGTTCGCGTACACGTGCACTTTGTTGATTGGGAAAACAAGCCGCTGCCTTTTAAGATCTACCGGCGCGTCGAATTAAGCAAGAACGGTCTCAGCCACGTAATTCATCAGGGAACGATCCGGTTACAGCGTGCGATGCAGATACTGGAGATCTGTGGTGTGAGCGAGATTCAGGCTATGAGGGCAAAGAAAAGGTCCGCCAGTGATTGACGGCGCTCCGGTGTTATCTGGAAAACAAAAGTCGGTGGAAAAAAGAAAACTCCGGGGGCGGGTGGACGCTTCGAATGTGCGATACTCACTCAGTCACAGGAGGATGGCAGTATGGCCGTTCGAGGCCAGAATCGTGATAAGTCTGTCAATGCGCCGCCGAACGATAAACTGGGCATTCGCCTGTGGTGCGGCATCACCAGCGCATGAAGAAGAGCAGCATGTCCTCTCATCCCACTGACTTCCAAGGCTCCGTCATCGATGCGCTCCGCGAGGCCATTGAGGGACAGATCCCCAATTCACGAGCTGAGATTAACGGCGGAGGCGGGCACTTCAACATCGACGTGACCTCGCCCGTGTTCGCCGGCAAGGGCATGCTGGAAAGCCAGCGCCTGGTGTACGGTGCAATCGCTCACATGATGAAGGGAGACAGGGCTCCAGTGCATGCCGTCGATAGTCTGAAGACACGGACGCCCGAGTAGCCGATAAGGGGACCCGATCGGTCGACCGGAGGAACTAGGTGATAGCGACAGCCCCTTCTAGGTGCCGGTCAATGCACATGACCGAGGAGCTGCGGGAAATGCTGGTGTCGAGTGTCGATCACTTCAGGAGCCGACCAACCACATGGACCAGGCGGCGCTAGACGTTACACTTGCGTACCACCAGCGCTCCAAGCACTTACCCTTCCGATTCGCGCCCTCTCTCGGCTACATGGACTGGGAGACCCAACCGGATCCGTTCCGTCGTTTTGAGGGGACCCACACCTTTCCTTTGGGGTTCGAACCCGTTGGCCCCCTGCCGCGCTACGAGCCTGCGTTCGTCCTTGGGCAAGTCGATCCAGCCCCACTCCACGCGGCGACCGTCGCTCGGCTCTTCTATGATGCGCTGGCGCTGTCCGCGTGGAAGGAGATTCCGGGCGCCCGCTGGTCCCTGCGTGTCAACCCGTCGAGCGGAAATCTCCATCCCACCGAGGGTTACCTGGTCAGTGGACTTCTCCCGGGCTTGTACGACAAGCCGGCCGTTTACCACTACGCGCCGCTAGTTCATGCGCTTGAGCTCCGGGTCGAGTTGTCCCAAGAGGTGTGGCGCGCCGTTTCCGCGCAGCTGCCTAAAAACGCGCTCCTCGTCGGTCTCACCTCCATCCACTGGCGCGAGTCGTGGAAGTACGGCGAGCGGGCGTTTCGGTACTGCCACCACGATGTGGGGCATGCGATTGCGTGCGTCTCGGTGGCTGCTGCTGGACTCGGCTGGGACGCCCGGTTGCTGGAAGGCGTCGTTGACGAGGGTCTCGGCACGCTCCTTGGCATCCACCTTCAGACCGGAGTCGAGGCCGAGAACCCCGACTGTTTGATTGCCGTGTTCCCGCAGAATAGCTGCCTGGAGGCCGAGATGCAGCAGAGCTTCCGGCTCGAGACCGATCTCGTCGCCGCTCTCAACGCCGCGCGCTGGATGGGGCGAAGGAACGCGCTCAGCCAGGACCACCACGATTGGCCGGCCATCGATGAGGTGGCCGCTGCCACGGAGAAGTATGCACCGCCCAGCGACGACTTCTGGTCGTCGTTCTCCCACCCGAATGACTCCCTCGAGCTGGGCGAGTCGCCCCTTTCTCTTCGCAGCATGATCCATCAGCGGCGCAGCGCCGTTGCGCTCGACGGACGCACCGGCATCACGCGAGAAGCGTTCTATCAGATTCTTTTGAAGGCGATGCCAGGGTCCAACCAGATCCCATTCACCACCCTGCCATGGCGTCCGTGTGTCGACCTCCTGCTCTTCGTCCACCGTGTTGAGGACTTGCCGCCCGGACTCTATGTGCTGTTGCGCGACCCCGCACGCAAAAACGCGCTCCGGAGTTCGATGAAGCCAAGCTTCTTGTGGCACAGACCGGATGGGTGCCCGAGTTCCTTGCCGCTATTCTTTCTTGAGGGGGGGGACGCCCGCCGCGCAGCCCAGCAGACGAGTTGCGACCAGGCGATCGCGGCGGACGGCGCATTCGCCGTCGCAATGCTCGCCGAGTATCGCAAGCCTATCGAGGCCTTCGGTCCCTGGTTCTACCGCCGACTGTACTGGGAGACGGGTGTCATTGGCCAGGTACTCTACCTCGAGGGGGAGGCAGCCGGGATCCGCGGCACGGGAATTGGGTGCTTTTTCGACGACCTGACCCATCGCGTCTTCGGGCTTGAGGGCGATTGCTTCCAGGTGCTCTACCACTTCACGATGGGAGGGGCGGTAGACGACCCGCGCCTGCGAACCCATCCGCCCTATCAACACCTCGCTCGCGACGCTTGGGCGAGCGAGACGTCGATGGAGTTGTAGACTATGGCGAAATGAACCGTAGCCGATAATTTGCGGCAGTAAGTATTAATCAGGTTCCGCAAAAGGTCTGGGTCACACGCTCATTCGTTTCTGGTGCCTCGGCGTATTGCGCATACTCGGGCTGCTCCACAAACGGCCGCGCCAACACGACGTTGAGATCTCTGAAGACCGTCAGATCGCCTGCTACAGCCTCCTGTATCGCCTGCTCTATGCGGTGATTGCGCGGAATGAATAACGGATTAACCGAGTTCATCAGCGCCACCACTTCGGCGCACTGTGTCGCCTGGTTGCCAACGCGCTGCCGCCAGCGTAGCTCGAATTCGCCGAAGCGCGCTGGATCACTGGCGTCGATACGTGTCGCCAATCCACGAAAGCTCAATGTGTAATCCAGCGCGTCGTCCTGCAGATATTTCAGCCAGTTACCGATCAACTCAGCGTCGCCGTCTTTCTTGTCCGTCAAACCGAGCTTAGGCCGCATGAGATCGAGATAGCAACTGTCGTAGCACGCCGGGAATTCGGACAGGATCGCCTCGAAATCCGTCCTGGCATCACACAGCAACAGCAATGATTCCGCAAGACGCGCGAGATTCCACTGCGCGATCGGCATCTGGTTGGCGAAAGCGTAGCGGCCGTGTTGGTCGATAGAACTGAACACCTTCTTGAATTGGAACTCATCCATGTATGCGGCTGGACCATAGTCCAGTGTCTCGCCTGAGATCGAGGTGTTGTCTGTGTTCATGACGCCATGAATGAAGCCGACTGCCATCCAGCCAGCTACGAGTTCGGCTTGACGTTCGGCCACGCGGCGAAAAAATGCGACGTATGGCGCCTCGTCACTTTTCGCCTCGGGATAATGACGGTCGATCGCGTATTCGGTCAGCGTCTTGAGTGCATCCATGTTCCTTCGAGCTGCAAAATATTCAAACGTACCTACACGCAAGTGACTTGACGCAACCCGCGTGAAAACGGCGCCTGGCCATACGGTTTCGCGATATACTGACTCGCCGGTCGCAACGGCCGCCAGCGCGCGCGTCGTTGGTATTCCGAGGTAGTGCATCGCCTCGCTGACGATGTATTCGCGAAGTACCGGCCCGAGCCACGACTTGCCATCACCGCCGCGAGAGTACGGCGTGCGGCCAGAGCCTTTAAGTTGAATGTCGTAACGTTTACCGGCGTCAGTAACGACCTCGCCCAGCAGGGCCGCACGCCCGTCACCGAGTTGAGGCACAAAGTACCCGAACTGATGGCCGGCATAGGCAAGCGCGATTGGCTGGACACCCGCGGGTCGGGAAGCACCGCTGAAGATCCGAGCAAGCTCCGCCTCGTCCTCGGCGAGCGAGTCGAGACCAAGTTCGACAGCCAGATCGTTGTTCCATGCCAGCATCGACGGCGCCGTCGCGGCATCAGGCTCTACCAAGGCGTGGAAGCCTTTGGGTAACCTCGCGTAGCTGTTGTCGAGATTCATAGTTGAGTCTTGTGGCTAGTTAGGGCCTTGGTGCATGACTCCGCCTCCCGACCTACGATGGCACGACCCTCCCGCCCACGGAGAACGCAGTGCCACAGATATACCCACAGCGTAACCAGCTAAAGTATACGAAGAAACAGTATCGTGTCCGGAATTGGAGAGAATACGAGGTCGGGCTACGCAAACGTGGTGACCTGACGATCTGGTTCTCAGAAGATGCACTTCACGACTGGCATCCGTCTGTGGGCGCAAAACCCGGTGGCCAACGCCGCTACTCAGACACGGCCATTGAGACGGCGTTGACCGTCCGTGCGGTCTACGGCCTGGCCTTGCGGCAAACCGAAGGGTTCCTTCGATCCGTCGCTAGGCTCCTGCAGCTCGACATTGAGATTCCCGATCACTCCACTCTGTCTCGCCGCTCCTCAACCGTGAAGGCGCACGTGCGGAATCCGGGCACCGCTGATGGCCCCGTACACATCCTCATTGATAGCACAGGCTTGAAAGCTCACCGCGGCTCGACCGCTCCGGCCGACAGGCGCAATCGCCGAACCTGGCGCAAGTTACATCTCGTCGTTGATGCCACAACCGGCGAGATCCTCACATCGAAGATCACGACGCACTGCACGCGCGATTCGACACCCGTCCGAGATCTGTTGGCGCCGATAAATCGTAGACGCGCCTCGGTGCGGGCGGACGGCGCTTACGACCGAGCTTCCGTCTATTGTGCCATTGATAACCACGCGTCAGACGACCCTACTCCGACCAGAATCCTCATCCCACCCGGGCGTAATGCGAAAACCAGCGACGATGCAGGCGTCAAGAGCGACCAGCGAGATGAGAACATCCAACATATCGATCGTGTCGGTCGACGCTGTTGGAAGAGAGAATCCGGATACACGCGGCGAAGTCTCGTCGAGACCGCCGTGTCGCGCTTTAAGAATGAATTCGGCGGTACCCTTAGGAGCCGCACTATGCGATCACAGGTAGCAGAGGTCTGCATTGCTTGTTCAATTCTGAACACGATGACGAAGCTCGGCATGCCCGATGGACACTGCGTCTCCTAAAAAGAAACACGCGCCAACAGAGTCCGGCCTAAAATGGAGTCATGCAACAAGGCCGCTTCGCGGGCGCCACGCGGTCTTGCGTCGTTCCTGTTCGGCGTCACACCGACGGATCCGGCGACGTTCGCCGCCGCGGGGCTGCTGCTGATCGTGACGACGCTTGCGAGCTACGTGCCCGCCCGCCGCGCCGCGAGCGTCGATCCGATGTCGGCGCTGAGGATCGAGTAAGCGTAACGCGCGCGTTGCACATCACCGGCTTTCCACGCATAATCACAGCTTACCTAAGGGGCGGCCGTCGGCCTGAGACACCCAATAACGGGTGAACCCTTCGAACCTGATCCGGATCATGCCGGCGTAGGGATAGGACTCTTCGCAGATCGATCTTCCCCCGTCGGCACGAACCCAGATCGCCTTTGTCGAGCTGGAGCGTGCCATGCACAGAACCTTCGCGAGCTGCCTAGTCTTCCTCGCCGCCATGCCGAGCTTCGGTCAGCAGGCGATCGAGGAGATCGTCGTCACCGGAGAATTCCGCGACACGGCGCTGTTCGGTCTACCGGCGAGTGTCTCCGTCGTGCAAAGCGAGACGATCGAAGCGCGCGGGGCCCGTCACCTGGAGGACATTCTCGCCTTGACACCGAACGTCAACGTCGCCGGAGGCGCCGCGAGGAGCCGGTTCTTTCAGATTCGCGGCATCGGCGAGCGCGGCCAATTCGCCGAGCCGCTGAATCCGTCGGTCGGCCTGGTCGTGGACGGTGTGGATCTGTCCATCGCGGCGTCGGCCGCAACCTTGTTCGACGTCGAGCAGGTCGAGGTGTTTCGCGGCCCGCAAGGAACGCGCTACGGCGCGAACGCTCTGGCCGGGCTCGTCAACGTCCGAACACGCGCACCGACCGAGGAGCTCGAAGCGCGCGGCGGCGTCGAGTTCGGTAACTACGACTCGTGGACCGTGAACGGCGTCGTCTCCGGCCCCGTCGGTGAGCGCGCCGAGGTGCGGCTCGCCGCGCAACAGCATTCGGGCGACGGGTTCATCCACAACACCTTCCTCGGCCGCGACGACACCAACCGTCGCGATGAGCTTTCCGTTCGCGGCAAGCTGCGCTGGCGACCGACGGAGCACGTCACCGTCAATACGCTGCTCGGCTACGTCGACCTCGACAACGGCTACGACGCGTTCTCGCTCGACAACGACCGCAACACGCGCTCCGACGAGCCGGGTCGCGACGCGCAGGAATCCCTGTTGAGCGGCGTCGACGTCGAGTGGGACGGTGCCGCCGCGTTCGCGGTCGAGGCTTCCGCCGCAAGCGCACGCTCCGAGAGCATCTATGGGTACGACGAGGACTGGACCTTCGATGGATTTCACCCTTTCGGCTACTCGTCTACGGACTACTATTTCCGCGACCGGGACGTGCACACCACCGAGCTCCGCGTGCTGTCCAAGGAACCCGGCCGCCTGTTCGGCGGCTCGACGGACTGGGTGGCCGGCGTGTATGCGCTCGACAGCGAAGTCGACCTGACGCGCGACTATACGTTCCTGGCTGCGCCTTTCGAGAGCACGTTCGCGATCGAGCGCCTCGCCCTGTTCGGCCAGCTCGACAGCGCGCTGACGCCGCGTACGCGGCTGGGGGTCGGCTTCCGCTATGAACGCCACCACTCGCGATACGCAGACTCGGACACCATCGCGTTCGCACCCGAAGACAATCTGCGAGGCTGGCGAATCAGTGTCGATCACGCGTTGACGCACGGTCTGATGGCATACGCGGTCGGTTCCCGCGGTTACAAGACCGGCGGCTTCAACACCGACGGCACGCTCGATGCGGACCTGCGCCAGTACGACCCCGAAACGCTCGTGAATCTCGAAGCCGGCATCAAGGGGAGCTTTCGAGACGGGCGCCTGGACGCGCGCCTTGCGCTCTTTCACATGGCGCGCGATGACGTGCAGATCGCGAGCTCGGTGACGCGAATGCGCGACGACGGCAGCACGGAGTTCATCGACTTCATCGGCAACGCAGCCGAGGGCACGAACCGCGGCTTCGAGGTGGAGCTCGCGTTCGCGGCCACTCCGCGCCTCGATATTTCGGCGGCCATCGGCCTTCTCGACTCTGAGTACGAATCCTTCGTCAACGCAGCCGGCGAAGGCCTCGACGGGCGGGAACAGGCGCATGCGCCCGGCTACCAGTTCGCGCTTGCGGCGCGCTATGCGTTCGGCGACGGCTGGTATGCACAGATCGGCGTCGAAGGGCGCGACGCATTCTATTTCTCCGACAGCCACGACCTGCGCTCGACGGCTTACGAGCTGGTCAACGCGACGGTCGGCTTCGCCCGGGGTCCGTGGGAGGCGAGAATCTGGGCCCGGAATCTCAACGACGCCGATACGTTCCTTCGCGGCTATTTCTTCGGTAACGATCCCAGGATCGACTACGACGATCGCGGCTATGTCCAGCTCGGCGAGCCGCGCCGAGTGGGCTTGAGCGTGTCACGCGCGTTCAATTGACGTTTCGGCTCGGAAGATCGATCCGCACAATGTCCGGCCAGGCGCAAGCAGCCCTATTACATCCACTTCGACCGCCCCATCGCGTTCGCGGGAGTCTGGACGGCCAGAAAGCCGGACGACGTCAACTGGGGGATCAATTTCGCCATCGTGACGACCGGCGCCTGCGGAATCGTGGAGAAGATCCACGAACGAATGCCCCTGGTAATGCATCCTAGAAACTATGCCGCGTGGCTCGATCCGGGAAGGGGGGAGCCGAAGTCTCTGCTGATGCCGTTCGACGACGGTCGCTTAAAAGCTCGTCCCGTGTCTACGCTGGTCAACGACCCGAGGAACGATAGCCCCGCCTGCATTGAGCCCAGCAGGTGACGTCTGACTTTCCTGAGAGCGCCTCTTTTCGCGAAGAAGAGGGCACAAAAGGCAGGTGAATGACTCTTTTGAACTCGGTTTTAACCGTTAAGAAGGGTCTCGTAACGTGCGTCGCTATCCGTCGTAGTCCGGCCAGAAGCCGACGGTCGCTGTCCGACCTGGTACTTGTCATTCGCCTGCCCCAAAATCCCAGCTGCCCGCTTGCGCAGTATCGCAGTGCCTTGTGCGAGCGAGCACGACTGCCCAAGATTGTGACGAACTATGTGTAGAAACGCTCACGCGACAACTCTTCGAAGAAATCGTCGCGAGCTGTGGTGCTAACGTGGGTCAAGTACAGGAGGCGACGATACAAGGAATACGCTGGCGCATAGATGACAACTTTGAGAATCACTCGCCGTGGTCGTGGATGGCCTTGGGATTAAGTGCTGTCTTTGTGCTCCTCAGCTTCCTGTACGATCGCACAGTCGGACGTGTCGTTGACTGGATTCCTAATGGTTGATTCAGTAGGACACGGTTGCGGGGGGCAGGGAAATGAAGATCCTTGATTTGGTTCCTGACGCAGAAGTGGTTATTCAGTTAGCTCCAGAAGAGCTGGCGTATCAGCTCTTACGTATTGCTGACTCGAACATACAAAACGGAATAGTCCATCGAAACGTGATTGTTGATATCAACCCGCCAGTCGGGAGCCAACAACAACCGTACAGCCAACAGCAACGGGGGCTCGTCGAAATATCTCTTATAGAAGCCCTTAATTGGCTTGAGGTGAACGGGTTGTTGCTTCCGGCTCCGGGGATTAACGGAACGAACGGCTTCAGAGTATTCAGTAGGCGCGGTCAAACGCTCCTGGAACGGGAGCAATTCGACTCGTTTCAACGAGCTGCGGCGTTCCCCAAGGCGTTGCACCACGGGCCCTTCGCCGACGAGTTCGGCACGCTCGAACGGTTGGGGGCGTTCGCCGACGGCGCCGGCGTCGCCCGGAGCGGGCCGCACCACGAGATCCACCTCGACGCCTTCACCCGCCAGACCCCGCAGGATGCGCTGCGCACGATCCTGCGGGATCCCGTGGCCTGACGGAACCCGCCCGCCGTCGGGCGCGAGCTACTCCCAGACGGTGAGGCCGAGCCATATCATTGGTCGTTACGTTGTTCCGTCCGAGATCGGAGACCGTTCAGCCGGCTTTCGGGCACTTCGTATGACGGCTCCTGGCCGATCTGGTGCGCTCGGACTCGCGCGTTCGGGCGGAGTCGAGCGGCAAGACGACTTATAAACACAGTCATTCCTGTCCATTGAACAGCGCCAGGAGATCCAGAGGCAGCACACGGTCAGCTCCTACGCCGCGACGACGATGACGCGCACGCTGGCTCGCGCCGGGAAGCGCGAGTAGTTTCACACTATGACGCCGAGCGGCACCCAAAGGGAGCGGCCCGGCAGTCGCCGATCGTCGTCCCGTGCGATAGGTGCAACCATCGCCGGTAGAGCAACGTGCGGTAGTTCCACAAGGTGCTTGGATGTCGACCTCCTGCGGGGGATAATGCGGGCGTTCCGGAGAGCAGTATCATGGACTATCGAGCTCGGATCACACGCGACCCCCAGATCTGCGGTGGGGAGCCCGTCATCAAGGGCACCCGCGTGACGTTGCGGACCGTGCTCGCGAGCCTCGCGGACGGAGACAGCCTGGAGCAGATTCTCGAGGCTTTCCCGACGCTAACGCCCGAAGACGTACGTGCGGTGATTGCTTTCGCGGCCGCTTCTGCTGAGGAGGATCTGCCCGTTCCGGCGCTGCCCTACGCGTCGTGAGAATCAAGCTCGACGAGAACCTACCGGCCACGTTGGCCGAGCCGCTCGCAGCGTTGGGGCACGACGTCGATACTGTCCCGCAGGAGCAGTTGAGCGGAAGGCGGGATCTCGACATTTGGGATGCCGCGCAGCGTGCCGGCAGATTCCTCGTCACGCAAGACTTAGATTTCTCCGACGTCAGAGATTACGAGCCGGGCACACATCACGGCATCCTGCTCGTGCGGCTCTCGAATCCATCGCGTCGTGCGCTGATCGAGCGCATCCGAGCCGTCTTCCGCGACGAAACCGTCGAATCCTGGCAACGGTGCTTGGTGGTCGTCACCAATCGAAAGATTCGCGTAAGGCGCGGCCGCTGACGAAGCAAGCGGCCAAGAGAAACGTTGCGCCTAACGTGAATGTCGTGGTTCCTTGGTGACCAGAGCTTCGACCCCCGTTAACTGGCGACGGTCCGCGAGCCGACGCAGCGCCGTTTCGTGCTCGCTTGCCCCGCAGCGGCTCCGAGTTTCCCGGCGTCCCGGTCAGGCCGTTTCGGCGTTCTGCTTGCGCCAACTCATCGGCGGCACGCCGAACTCGCGCTTGAAGGCACGATTGAACGCGGCCTCGGATTCGTAGCCGACCTTGAACGCAATGCGTGCGATGGAGTCGTTGCTCTCTTTGAGCTGCTGGGCAGCGCCTTGGAGGCGCTGTTGCGCAAGGTAGCGCATCGGGGGCTCGCCCATGATGCGGGTGAATCGCTCGGCAAATGCCGAACGCGACATCGCGACTTCCTGTGCGAGCGCTTCCGTAGTCCAGCGATGGTTCATACGGCTGTGGAGCAGCGCCAAAGCGCGTCCAACGATCGCGTCGCATACACCAGCACGCCAGCCGCTTCGCTCGGGCGGCAGGGAGCCGAGATATCGACGCACGGCCTCGATGAACAGCAGCTCCGTGAGCTTGGCGAGTACGGCTGGCGACTTCACGAGCCCGCTGGCAAGCTCTCGGGCCGCGAACTTGAGCGAACTTTCGATCCAAGTCGCCGACGCGCCGTCTGCCACGTTGACCACCAACACATTGGGCAAGATGCGCAGAATCGGGTCGTTCGGCGTGTCGTTGCCGAGAAAGCCGCAGAGCATCTGAGTTCGCTCGCCGCCCCCTCCATGAACAATGCGCGCGAGTCCCCCATCGGCGGCTGGGAGAATCAGTCCGTCGGTGCTGACCGCTCGAAGCGTCACGTCGCTTCCGAGGCGATGCGCGCTGTTACGCGGCAACACGATGATTTCGCCGCCTCGAACTGTTACCGGCGGCTCGTCATCGACCTGCAACTGAACCTCGCCGGAGCTGACGTAGTGGTAAGCGATGTTGAGCGGCTCGGGAACGAACGGGCTGCAATCCTCCGGTCCGACTTGTGCGGTCACGCACCACGGCGCGGTGAACTCCGCATCGAGGAAGATGCCTCCACTCAGACGCGTCGCGCTCAGGATATCAGCCATTGGGTCCATGCAAGAGTGTCCGTTCATTTCCGGCGCATCGGACAAAAACTCCGGCGGGTCGCGCATTCTTCGATAGATCGGCTGGGGCTAGAGTAACACCTGACCATGGCGGCAGCCGAGCTGCCACTCGAACCTAGCATTCGTGAGATTGAAGGAGCCCATCATGCTGACGGACCAACAAGGAAACTCTCTCTCAGGCGCGACGCCTGAGGTCGCGCAACTATTCGACCGAGCCGTCGAGTCATTCAACATCTACAGGGGCGACCCGCTCAGGCTCCTCGATCAGGCCATTACCGAGGCGCCGAGATTCGCGATGGCGCATATCTTGAAGGCGCATATCCTCGGTCTCGCGACCGAGCCCAAGGCAACCGCCGACGCGAGAGGCATCGTTGCAAACGTGAAGAGCGTCCCGCTGAACGAGCGAGAAGGCTCGCACGTGGCCGCGCTCGGGCTCTTGCTCGATGGCAACTGGAGCGCGGCGGCGCTCGCGCTCGGGCAACACAACGCCCGCTACCCACGCGATATCGTCGCGTTGCAGTCCGGCCATCTCATGGACTTCTATCGCGCGGACGCCCGTGAGCTGCGCGACCGGATCGCGCGGGTCTTGCCGAAGTGGTCGGCCGACATCCCGAGTTACTCGATCTTGCTCGGCATGTACGCGTTTGGACTGGAGGAGTGCGGCAGCTACGCGCGTGCCGAGGACGAGGGGCGTCGGGCCGTCGCGATGCAACCGCTCGATTGTTGGGCACACCACGCCGTGGCCCATGTCATGGAGATGCAAGGCAGAGCGGAGGACGGGCTCGGGTGGATGATCGCGCGTGAGCCGCATTGGTCGGGCGACGATAACTTCTTCAAGATCCATAACTGGTGGCACCGCGCGCTGTACCACTTGGACTTGGGTCAGATCGAAGAGGCACTCGCGCTCTACGACGGCCCGATCCGTGAAGCACGCAGCTCGGTTGCGCTCGATCTCGTCGATGCCGCGGCGCTGCTGTGGCGGCTGCATCTGCTGGGTCACGACGCCGGGGATCGGTGGCAGGAGCTATCGAGGGCGTGGGACGAGCATGCCGACGGCAAGGGCTATCCGTTCAACGATTGGCACGCGGTCATGGCCTATCTCGGCGCGGGACGGAACCCAGATGTCGAGCGCATGCTTGCCGCAACACGCCGCGAGTCCGCCGAAGGCATGGAAACGAGCAGATGGGCAGTCGCAATCGCCCTGCCGCTCGTCGAAGCGTTCGCGGCCTTCTGGCGAGGCGACCACGGGGCTGCGGTCGACCGCCTCTACGGCGTGCGCCACATCGCCAACGCTTTCGGCGGCAGCCATGCGCAGCGCGACGTCATCGATTGGACGCTGACGGAGGCCGCGATCCGTGGCGGGTTCACCGATCTCGCCGAAGCGCTGAGCAACGAGCGCCTCGCGCTCAGGCCGCACAGTCCAATCAACCGCGATTTCTTGTCGCGCGCGAGTCGCGACTCGGCCGTGACCCGCGCCGCATGAGCTCGACAGTCAATACAAGGAGTGCGTTATGAAGCAGCTTGCGATCGTCGTTCGCGATGACGCTTACGACAAGATGCTGACGCCGCTTACCTTCGCTTATACGCAGGCGAAGGAAGGGGTGCAGGTGGACATGTTGTTCGTGCTCTGGGCTATCCGTGCATTGACGAGCGAAGGTGCGGCGCGGCTCGAGGTCGACGGCCCGCACGCGGCGGAAGCGCCGTCGCTGCGAGAACGCCTAGCAGCCGCCGGCGAGCCGAGCGAGATCGAAGACTTCCTCAAGCTCCTCGCGAGCACCGGCAACGTGAGGCTCTTCGACTGCCGATACGCGGCCGCAACATTTGGCGTCGAAACGTCTGATCTCATCCCGGCAGCGGAAGGTATCGTTGACCCGGGCTGGTTTCTCAAGGAGAAAGCGATCACGGCGGATCACTGTCAGTACTTCTAAGCGAAAGACGTTCCCGCGGCAGGTGTATGGAGCCTATCTGGTCTGCGCTTCATGCGCTTGCGGTCTCGGCTGGTCAGAGACCCGTCACGTCGGGCAGGATGTGATCCGGTAAGGCCGAGCTCGGGGGGGCGAGAAGTAGCCCGTCATTGTTAAAGGGTCGATTGGCGGATCATCCAAGTTCGATGAAGCATTGACTGCCTGTATGGCTGTCGGCGGTCGTCCCTGGACCTCGGCGGACTTGTCCTCGACCGGCGCCAAGCCTATGTGCGAAAATTAGGCCCACAATGCGGCCCATATCAATGGCTGCATTGAAGAGAGTTGCTTTTCAACCAATTGCTTAGGAACGGGGTACTGTTCCCATCACCCGCTCCACTGCTGCGCGATGCCGTCGCGGCCGGCGACGATCAGCGCCTGCGCCGAACGCTGGCCGATGCACCGCATGCCGCGCGCGCCCACCCGAGCAGCGAGCATTTCTGGCCGCTGCTGGTGGCCGCCGGCGCCGCGCCAACTCAGCGGGACTGGCAGGTGCTCGACGGCGGCATCGCCCATGGCGTGCTGGCGATGGACGCTTTCGTCTTCGCTGCCGAGGCCGTGTGACAGGAGCCATGCCCCTGCGCGATGACCTTCTGATCCGCGGCCCGACCCGACACCGGCGGCGGCGCAACTGCTGCTGTTCCGTGGCGTGGGTCTGGTTTCCCGCTCCATTTATTCATTAAGCACTTGATCCGGTCTGCTCGTAGCTTGACGCTCAGCAGCGGGTCCGCCTCGAAGCCGATCGTTGTACTGTTGTACTATCCTTACGAGTGCCCTGGCGGCAGCCGGCTGGACTGAGGAACTGACACATGGGTGGCAAGCGAGGACCGACCGGTCCGGATCTGACAATGGGTGTCGCCCTTGCCGACGTGCCGGAAGGCGGCATGATCGGCGGTCACGTCGGCGACGAGAACGTGCTCGTCGCGCGAAGGGACGGCAAGCTGCTCGCCGTGAGCGCCAAGTGCACGCATTACGGCGGACCGCTCAACAAGGGCCTGATCGTCGGCGGGATGGTGCGCTGCCCGTGGCATCACGCCCGTTTCGACCTCGAGACCGGCGAGGCTGTCGGGGCGCCGGCGCTCAACCCCGTCTCCTGCTGGAGAGTCGACGTCGAGAACGGAAAGCTGTTCGTGCGTGAGCGGAGCGCGCCGCCCGCTGCGCGTCGGCGGCCGGCACGCACACCGTCGTCGGTCGTGATCGTAGGCGGCGGCGCCGCGGGTGAGGCGGCGGCCGAGATGCTGCGGCGCGAGGGCTACGACGGGCCGGTGACGATCCTGAGCGACGACGCCGCGCTGCCATGCGACCGGCCGAATCTTTCCAAAGATTACCTGGCCGGGACCGCTCAGCCTTCCTGGATACCGCTTCGGAGCGCGGCGTTCTATCGCGAGCAACAGATCGATTTGCGCTTGAATACCAATGTTGCGGCGATTGATCCGGCGGCTGCCGAGGTTCGCCTCGCCGACGGCACGGCGCTCGGCTACGGCGCCCTGCTGCTCGCGACCGGCGCCGAGCCGATACGCTTGAACACGTCCGGCGCCGAATTGCCGCACGTCCATTACCTGCGCACGCAGGCGGACAGCGAGGTGATCATCGATGCCGTGGAGTCCGGAGCGAAACACGCAGTCGTCATCGGCGCGAGCTTCATCGGACTGGAAGTCGCCGCCTCGCTGCGCCAGCGCGGCGTGGAGGTGCACGTGGTGGCGCCCGAGACGCGCCCGCTGGAGCGGGTCATGGGCGAGGCGCTGGGCGAATTCATCCGGGCATTGCACGAGACGAAGGGCGTCGTGTTCCACCTCGAGCAGACGGCCGCACGTTTCGACGCCGATTACGTGACCTTGCAGAACGGCGAACGGCTGGCGGCAGACCTGATCGTCGTCGGTGCCGGCGTGCGCCCGCGCACCGCGTTGGCCGAGGTGGCTGGCCTCGATGTCGATCGCGGAGTCCTCGTGAACGAGTACCTGCAAACCAGCGCGCCGAACGTTTACGCCGCCGGCGACATCGCGCGCTGGCCGGACGGGCCGAGCGGCGAGCGCATCCGCGTCGAGCACTGGGTGGTCGCCCAGCGGCAGGGTCAGGCCGCGGCGCGCAACGTCCTCGGGGCTCAAGCGCCCTACACGGAGGCGCCGTTTTTCTGGAGCCAGCACTACGATGCCGGCATCAATTACGTCGGCCACGCCGTGCGCTGGGACCGGATCGAGACCGCCGGCGACCCCGCGAAATACGACTTTACTGCCCGTTTCATGGACCGAGGCCGCACGGCGGCAGTGGCCACCATCCATCGCGACCTCGAGAGCCTGAAGGCGGAAGCGGAAATGGAGGTGCGCGCTGGTGCTTAGGCTTCGCTTCAGGATCCCATGCGATCGTATCTCGCGAAAGTCTGTCCCACGCCATCGACCGCGGCGGCATCGTAGCAGAGGGAGCTGAGCCGGAAGCCAGCGGGTAGCGGAAGCGTCGTGCCTTGGAGCAGGGGGGTGAACGGCTCGCCGGCAATCAGTCGGCGCACGGTGTTCACGAACAGCGTATTTAGCCGCCCCGCCGACAGCAGCGTGTGCAGCGCGGGGGCGCCTTCGCACTCGCGGACCTTGTTGGTGGCGAATTGGTAGTCAAGCGGCGATAGGTAGTTGGTACAGGCCACGACAACATGACTTCCATCGGTAGTCGTCCAAGCGAGCAAGCTTCCGCTCTGACTTTGGCGGCTTCGGATCAGGAATTGCGCCGCCGAGTCCTCGGTGAACACGATCCGGATTGTAGTAATCCTTGAAGTGCAGCAATTTCTTCGCTAGATCACGAGCCTTCCAGAACGGCACGTGATCAAGATACTCCCGCCGGATTGTGCCCATGAGCCGTTCCACGAAAGGGTGCGAGCGCGGCCCATAGGGCACGGTCTTTACCTCCCTCACGTCGAGAATTCGGAGATTCGCCTTCCAGCGGTCGAATTCGAACAGCGGATCGTGATCGCTGCTGAGGCAGTGGGGCAGGGTAGCGGTTCCGGCGATCGCCTGATTGAATAGGCGGCAGACCGTCGGACCATCGAGAATCCCAGCATGGACGGCGAAGCCGATAATCCGGCGGCCGAACTGATCCATGATCACCAGCACCCAATGGGTCCTGGTGACTCGCAGCGAAACAGGTCGGCGCTCCACAAGCTGTCCTTCGAATGGCCCAGGAAGCTCAGCCAGGACGGGCCGCTGGAGCCAGGTTCAGGGCGGTAATGCTTGGCCAGTACGCGGCGGACGACGTCCTTGTCGATATCGACATCAAAGGTAAACGAGATCTGCTGGGCGATCCGCCGGCAGCCGAACCGTGGATTCCGTCGTTTCATTTCGACGATGGCGGTGATCAATTCGGGACTAGATCCCTTGGGCCCCGGCTTGCCTCGACGCTTCGGCGTGAACAGCAATTGGTACTTGCGCTTCACCAACGCCCGATGGCAGCCGAGAATCGTAGCGGGCTTGAGTACGATGGCCGACCGGGCCAGACGGGCAGGGCGCATGAAGCCGGCACAAAGCCCAGCGATGACGCGGTCTATCGGGCGAAGGTTCGGCGCTCGCTCCCGGGACCGATTGAGAATCAGTAGCTGGTGTTTGACGAGTAGTGACTCGGCCACAATCGAGCGACGACCGCCCGGGCCGAATAGGCGGGCGGTCGTCACGATCAGGTGAATGAAAAGGATCAGAAGGTCACGCACGATTCGAAGAGCCTACCGACCGCGCT
>Ga0214471_10000466_pt1 | contig 34985 bp, 28 predicted proteins | sample RVTome_5_FD_207665 | JGI IMG/M metagenome (GOLD analysis project Ga0214471, IMG submission 207665) | Soil microbial communities from uranium-contaminated site in the Upper Colorado River Basin, Wyoming, United States - RVT142D155 | ecosystem: Environmental > Terrestrial > Soil > Contaminated >... | reverse complement strand
GATACCGATCTCGGCGATCGACTTGGCCCCCATCGGGCCGGTGGGCTCGTAAGAGTCCACCAGGACGACGTGGATCGGTGGCATGTCGAGGGTCGCCGGGATCTTGTACGTGGCCAGGTCGGTGGTGCGGGGCCGGCCGCTCGCGTCGAACACCAACTCCTCGAACAGGGCGTAACCGATGCCGTTGGCGATGGCCCCTTCGACCTGGCCTTCCGCCAGGCGGGGGTTGATCGGCGTACCGCAGTCGACGGCGGCCACGAAGTCGTCGACCCGGACCCTCCCGGTCTCGACGTCCACCGCTACCGCGGCGAACGCGGCCATGAACGGTGGCGGCGACGCCTCGGGCACGAACGAGCTCGTGGCGGCGATCTGGCGCTGGTCGGTGCCGTAAAGGCTGCGGGCCGCCACCTGCTCCAGTGTGACGCTGGGCCCTCCGGCGGCTCCGACCCGCCCGTCGCCGAGCACCAAGCGGTCTCCACCGCCGAGCATGGCAGCTGCCACCTCCAGGATCTGCGCCTTCACGTCCTCGGCGGCACGTTGCACGGCGATCCCTGAGACGTAGGTGGTTGACGATGCGTAGGCGCCGACGTCGAATGGCGTGACGTCCGTGTCCGAGGAGGTGACGACGATCATGTCGATCCCGACGCCGAGCACCTCGGCGGCGATCTGCGCCAGGATCGTGTCAGAGCCGGTGCCGAGGTCCGTGGCTCCGACCAGGAGGTTGAAGGAGCCGTCGTCGTTCATCTTCATCGTGGCCGACGCCATGTCGATCAACGGGATCCCCGAACCCTGCATGTGGATCGACATGCCGACGCCGTGGAGCCAGGGCCCGTGGCGCCGACTCGCCGCCCGACGTTCGTCCCAGCCGATCATCTCGGCGCCCAGCCTGATGCACTCTCCGAGGGCGCACGACGTGATCACCTGGTCCACACCCTCACGGCCCTCCCCGAGGGCGCGAAACACCGGCGAGGTCTCTCCCTCCCGGATGTGGTTGCGGCGCCGCCATTCGAGCGGGTCCATGCCGATGGCGTCGGCGAGGCGGTCCACCGCCGTCTCCAGCGCGAACGCCCCCTGGGACGCTCCGTAGCCGCGGTAGGCGCCTGCGACCGGCAGGTTGGTGTAGACGGCGTCGGCGGCGAAGCGCACATGCGGTGCCTTGTTGTACATCGGGAGGTTCTTCGAACCGGTGTTGGAAACCACCGTCAGGCTGTGGGCACCGTAGGCGCCGGTGTTCGACGTGGCCGTCATGTCGACGGCGTGCAGCCTGCCGTCCGCCGTCGCCCCGAGGCGGACGGTCACCCGCATCGGGTGGCGGGTGCGCGACGAGATCATCTCCTCCTCTCTCGTGTAGACCATGCGGGCGGGGCGGCCGGTGCGCACCGCCACCAGCGCGGCGAGGTCCTCGATGAGCACCTCCTGCTTCACGCCGAAACCGCCGCCGATGCGCGGCTTGATCACCCTGATGTGGTGCACCGGCAGGTCGAGCAGGCGGGCGACGATCCTGCGGACGTGGAACGGGACCTGGGTGGAGGTCACGATCACCAAGCGGCCGTTGTCGTCCAGGTAGGCGGTCACCGCATGCGGCTCGAGCGGCACGTGCTGGGCGTACTGGGTCTCCGTGGTCACCTCGACGGACACGTCCGACTCGGCGAACCCCTGCTCGACGTCGCCGGCGACCGCGGCCACGTGGGCCGCGATGTTGTGGGCCGCATCCCACACGTCGAGGGCGTCGTCCTCGTCATGGATGACCGGGGCACCCTCGGCGAGGGCGGCGTCGATCGACAGCACCGGCTCCAGCACCTCGTACCCGACTTCGATGAGTGCCGCGGCGCGACGCGCCGCCGCGACGGACTCGGCGGCGACGAGCGCCACCCTGTCACCGACGAAGCGGACCTTGGTGTCGAACATCCTGGTGTCGTACGGCGACGGCTCGGGGGCACCCTGGCCCGCCGTCGTGTAGCGAGCTTCGGGGGCGGATCGGTGATCGACCACGAGCGCCACTCCTGGCACCCACTCGGCATGGGTGGTGTCGATGGCCGTGATGCGGGCGTGGGCATGCGGGCTCCGCAGCAGGGCGAGGTGCAACATGCCCGGCGGCGGGGCAATATCGTCGACGAACACGGGGCGGCCGGTGACCAGGGCGCGCCCGTCGACCCGGTGCTCCGACGTGCCGACGACGACGAACTTGTCAGCCCCGATCCGCGGCTCGGATTGACGTCTCGGCTGATCCTCGCTGGGCGCCTGCGACTTCCCGTCCTGCCTGGGCGCATCCTCCGAGAGATCCGGTGGCGGCAGAGATCCTTCACGCGACGATGCCCATGGGCCAGAACGCCTCCCTGGACCCGACGCTCGCGGTTCAGCCAATGCCGGCCTCCCGCATCCAGTCGACCGTGCGCTCCACTGCTTCCACCTGCTTGACGTACCCGGTGCAGCGGCACAGGTTGCCGACGAGGTATGACTCGATCTCCTGCCGACTCGGGTGGGCGTGGTGGGCCAACAGGTCGAGCGCGGTGAGCGCCATCGCCGGGATGCAGAACCCGCATTGCACGCCGCCCGTGTCGAGCAGCGCCCGCTGCAGGGGATGCAGCACGCCCTCGGCGGCGGTCATCCCCTCCATCGTCGTGATCGCGACGCCGTCGGCTTTGACGGCGAACACCAGGCACGACGTCACCGCCCGGCCGCCGAGGAGGACGGCGCATGCGCCGCAGTCGCCGTTGGCGCACCCGTCCTTCACCGAGGTGAAGCCGAGGCGGCGCAGCAACTCCAGCAACGTCTCGCCGGGCGAGACCTCGGCCCGCTGGTGGGCGCCGTTCACGACGAGGCCGATCTCCATCATGGCCCCATCCGTGCCACCGCGGTTTGGAGGCTTCGCCGTACCAGCACCGCGACGAGTTGGCGCCGGTACTCGGCCGACACCACCCAGCTCGATCCGGTGGGGGTCTCGGCGGCGGCGGCCGTGGCGGCCGCGGCCAGCGTGGACGGATCGAGGCCCCGGGCGGCGATGATCGCCTCCGCCTCCGACGCCCTCCGGCCCCGTTGTGGTGTCGCCCCGACGACGATCCTGATGTCGGCGCCGACCCGGCAGCAGCTGTTCGCCATCGGGAAGTCGAATGCGGTGCGCGAGAAGCGCTCGAAGGCGGCACCGCAGGGTGGCGCCGGGGCCGGGAGGTGCACCGACGTGAGAACGTGGGGTTGCTCGTGGATGCCGAGGCCGTAGTAGTCCGCCAACGAAACACGCTGCGGCTCCCCGGTGTGAATGGTGACGGCGGCATCGAGGGCGAGCAGCACCGGGATGACGTCCGACAGCTTGCCGCGCGCCAGGTGCCCTCCGATGGTGCACACGTTGCGCAGCAACGGGCTGCCGACGTGCGCCAGCATCTCGGGGATGACGCCTGTGGCGTGTGCTGCGACGGCGGGGTGGTCGGCCACGGCGCTCAGCCTGGCCATGGCGCCGATCTCGATCCCGCCGCCATCGTGGGTCTCGATCGACGCCGAGACCGCGCCCGCCAGGTCGACGAGGGCGGTCACTTCAGGGGGGCATGCGATCGTGAGGTCGGTGCCGCCCGACACCGCCCGCACCGTCGGGTCGGGCTGCCCCAAGAGTGCCCACGCCTCATCGAGGCTTCGCGGGCGGTGATAGGCCGCGATCTGGGTCGTGGTCATCCCCCGATGACCGCCTGGTTGAACCGGGTGATCAGCTCGTCGATCGGTCCGACCGCGTTCTGGACGGCGGTCCAGTACGTCGGGTCGGCCCACTGGCGGTCCAACTCGGCTACGTCTTTGCCCTGCTGTTCCACCCACGTGAAGTACTTGAGGTTGTGGATGCGCTTGCGTTCGTGGTGGTCGAGCTCGTGGAGGTCGGATGTGGAGGCGCCAAGCAGCCACCGCTCGTGGGCGACTGCGGCGTCGATGTTGCCGAAGGGGCCCTGTTGCGCCGTCATCTCCGCCAGCCGGCTGCGGTACATGTCCATCGAGTCGGTGGCGATCGTGAGCACGATGTCCTGAGGCCCCAGCTCGAACCACTTGGCCACCTTGACGGCGGCGAGCAGGTTGGCCACGGATGAGATCCCCAGCTCGGGGAGGCGGCCGATCAAGGACTCGCCGACGCCTGCTGCCGCCAAGTGGGCGATCCCGGCCGGCTCGTTGAACAGGCGGATGACCCCCATCGGGGCGGCGTCGTCGATCGCCAGCGCCACATCGGTATTGCGCACGTTGTGGATCCACGGGATGTGCTTGTCGCCGATGCCCTCGATGCGGTGGGTGCCGTAGCCGTTCCACAGCAACGTCGGGCACTGCAGCGCTTCGGCGGCGGCGACGGCGACGCCGGGGAACGCCTGCTTGAGGTAGTCGCCCGAGGCGATCGTGCCGGCCGATCCGGTGGTGTACACCGCGGCGGCGAGGCGATCGCCGGGGCGGGCCGCCGTGGCGAAGGCCTCGGCGAGTGCCGGGCCGGTTACCGCGTGGTGCCACAGGTAGTTCCCGAACTCGTCGAACTGGTTGAAGATGACGATGTCCTCGCCCGAGGCCCTCAGCTCGGCGCACTTGTCGAAGATCTCTTTGACGTTGCTCTCCGATCCGGGCGTGGAGATCACCTCGCCCGCCACGGAGGCGAGCCAGGCGAAGCGCTCGGCGCTCATGCCCTCCGGGAGTATGGCGATGGAGTCGCAACCCAACAGGGCGGCGTCGTAGGCGCCGCCGCGGCAGTAGTTGCCGGTCGACGGCCACGCAGAACGTTGGGTGGTGGGGTCGAACCCGCCGGTGACGAGGCGCGGGACCAGACACCCGAAGGCCGCGCCGACCTTGTGGGCACCGGTGGGGAACCACTTTCCCACCAGGGTCACGATGCGGGCGTCGACACCCGTGAGTTGCGGGGGGAACTCGAGCATGTTGACGGCGCCGAAGCCGCCGCCATGCTCGCTCGGCTCGTTGTGCCACGAAATGCGGAACAGGTTCAGAGGGTGAACGTCCCACAAGCCGATGGCGGCCAGACGCTCAACCACGTCGCCGGGCACCAGGGCCGGGTCGCGCATCTGGGCGAAGGTCGGCACCACGATGGCCCGGGCGCGGGCGGCGGCGACGGCTCGGGCGAGTGGAGCCTCCTGCACGGTGAGGTCGATCATCTGGCGTCTCCAATCGGGGAGGGTGTCGAAAAAGGGGTCTCGCCGGTTGGGGCATGCGCCGAATCGTCCCGTGCCGCCGCGGCCCCCAACGCGTGCCGAACCGACCATGGAGCTTCTTCGAGACCCTCCGGCTCTGCCAAGGCCTCCTCCACCGAGTCGAGGTCCGGCGTCACGGTGGTGGGGTGGACTCCCGCGTCGGCTACTGCCCGCATCGCCGCCGCCACGTCCTTGAGGCCGCTCCCGGTGGCGAGCATCACGACACGTTCGCCGGGGTCGACGAACTTCTCGTCCCTGGCGGTAATCAGACCGGCCCACGCCGCTGCCGCTGCAGGCTCGAGGAAGATGCCCGACTTGGCTGCCACCGTGGGGATGGCGGCGAGGATCTCGTCGTCGCTGACGCTGACGAAAGCGCCGTCGGTGGCACGCACCGCCCGCATGGCCTTGAGGCGGTCGCGGGGGAGGCCGGCGGCGATCGAATCCGCCACGGTGCTGGCGGCGATCGCCGGTTTGGTGGCCACGTCCTCTCCGCGGCTCCAGGCGTCGGCGAGGTAGCTGGAGCCCGTCGCCTGCACCCCTATGAGGCGAGGAACGGTGTCGATCCAGCCGAGCTCGACCAGGTCGGTGAAGCCCTTGTGGACGGCGCCGATGATGCAGCCGTCGCCGACGGGGACCACCACCACGTCGGGTGCTTGCCACCCGAGTTGCTCGGCTATCTCGTAGGCAACCGTCTTCTTGCCCTCCGACATGTAGGGGTTGTAGCCGGTGGTCCGGTTGTACCAGCCGAAGCGGCGCCCGGCCGAGAGGCACAGTTCGACGGCGTCGTCGTAGGTGCCGTCCACCAGCAGCACCCTCGCCCCGTAAGCGAGCAACTGGGCCACCTTGGCCTGCGGCGCGGTGACGGGAACGAAGATCACGGTTGCCTGGCCCACCGAGGCCGCCACACCGGCCAGCGCTGCCGCGGCGTTGCCGGTCGACGCCGTCGTCACGACCTCGGCCGAGCGCTCTGCCGCCTTGACCACGGCAACGGCCGACGCCCGGTCCTTCAGCGAGCCGGTGGGCTGGTGGGTCTCGTCCTTCACCCACAGCGCCGCAACCCGAGCGTCGGCCTGGAGCGCAGTGGCGTGTACCAGCGGAGTGCATCCGATGCGCAGCGGGGGCAGCGGCGCCTCCCGCTGCACCGGTAGCAGGCCTCGGTAGCGCCACATGGCGTCGCCCGGCAGCGAACGGGGATCGGTTTCGGCAGCCAGGCGCTCGTAGTCGTACACGACGTCGAGGATGCCGTCGTCTCCGTGGCGGGGGCACACGTAGTCCACGTCGTCGGGCTGGTACGTCGCCCCGCACAGGATGCATCGCAGGTGGTACCGGCTCATCGGACGATCCTCGTCCCGGTCTCGCCGCGCATCGCCCGTGCGATGTTGGCCGGGCTGGTGATGACCGCCTCTGTTCCTCCGCCCTCGAGGAACGAGATGACCGCTGCGATCTTCGGGGCCATCGAGCCGGGGGCGAAATGGGTGCCCTCCGCCAGCCGGTCTCGCGCCTCGCCGAGCGTCATCGTGTCGATGTCGCGCTGGAGGGGCGTGCCGAAGTCGAGCGCCACCCGCTCCACCGAGGTGCTGATCAGCAGCAGGTCGGCTGCGAGGTCGCGCGCCAGCATGGCCGACGCACCGTCCTTGTCGATCACGGCGGGAACACCGTGGAGCAGTCCTGACGTGTCGGCGACCACGGGGATCCCGCCGCCGCCGACGGCTATCACCACCATGCCGGCGTCGACCAGGGTGCGGATGGCCTGGATCTCGACGATGCGGATCGGGCGCGGCGAGGCGACCATCCTGCGCCAGCCCCTTCCGGCGTCCTCTGCCACGTGCCAACCCTCCTCGTCGCGCCTGCGGATCGCCTCGCCTTCGTCGAGGAAGGAGCCGATGGGTTTCGTCGGGGCGGCGAACGCCGGGTCGCCGGCATCCACCTCCACCTGGGTCACCACCGTCGCCACCCCCTTGTCGATGCCGAGGAGGCGGAAGTCGTTGATGAGGTTCTGCTGCAGCACGTAACCGATGGCGCCCTGGGTATCGGCACCGCACACGTCGAGCGGCACCTCGTGCAACTCGTGGCGGGCGAGGTCGGACCTGCGGAGGATGAAGCCGATCTGGGGCCCGTTGCCATGCGTGATCACCACGTCCCATCCGTCGGCGACGAGTGCGGCGATGTGGTGATCGGTCTCGGCGGCCGCCAGGTACTGGTCCTCGACCGTCTGGTGACGGGCGTCGGTGATGAGGCTGTTGCCGCCGATGGCGACCACCGCACGTCTGCCCACGAGTTCCTCCTCACGTGGTGATGGCCCTCACATGGTGAGGGCCATCACGGCCTTCTGGACGTGGAGCCGGTTCTCCGCCTCGTCGAAAACCCAACTGTGGGGCCCGTCGATCACGGCGTCCGCCACCTCGATGCCGCGATCGGCCGGCAGGCAGTGCATGTAGCCGGCGTCCGGCGCGGCGAGGCCGATACGCCGTTCGTCGGCGATCCAATCCGTGTAGCGGGCGGCGATGCCGGCCGATTCCTCGTTGTCGGTGGTCGTCAGCATGCAGCCCCAGGACTTGGGGTACACGACGTCGGCGCCGGAGAACCCTTCGTCGAAATCGTCGAGGACGTGCAGGCTGCCCCCGGACGCCTCGGCGTTGACGGCCGCCTGGGCCAGCACCTCGGGCCGGAGATGGAACTCGGGTGGGTGGGTGAGACGCACGTTCATCCCGAACCTCGTGAGCAGCAGGATCAGGCTCTGGGGGACCGAAAGGGGCTTCTGGTAACTGGCAGCGTACGCCCAGGACACGTCGACCGTGATCCCGCGGGGGTCGCCGCGCCGCTCCACGATGGTGAACAGATCGGCGAGCGCCTGGAACGGGTGGAACCAGTCACACTGCATGTTGAGCACCGGGACCCGCGACGCCAAGGCCACGTCGCGGATGTACGCGTTGCCCACCTCCCAGTCGACGTTGCGTATGGCGATGCCGTCGTTGTAGCGGCCCAGGATCTCGCCGATCTCGACAGCGGTGTCGCCGTGGGCGATCTGGGTGGTGGACGCCTCGATGAACTGGGCGTGGCCGCCGAGCTGGGCCATGCCCGCCTCGAAGCTGGCTCGGGTGCGCGTCGACGAGAAGAAGAACAGCATCGCCAGCACCTTGTCGCGCAACAGCGCGTGGGGCTCACCGAGGGCGCGCCGCAGCTTCAGCTCCCGTGCCGCTTCGAGCACCGTGCGGATCTCGTCGATGGTCCAGTCCTGGGTACTGACGAGGTCGCGTCCGCGTAGGTGGGTCTGCATGGTTACTCCATCCCGCCGAGGACCAGTGCCAGCAATGCCATGCGCATGACCACGCCGTTGTAGGCCTCCTGCCAGTAGCGGGCGTGCCTCGTAGCGTCGACGTCGGCGGGGAGCTCGTCCATCCTGGGCAGAGAATGGAGGATGATCGCCCCCGGCTTGGCTCTGGCAGCGAGCAACTCCCTGGTCACACGGTAGGCGTCCGGCGTCGTCGGCAGCTCCAACGCTCGTTCGTCCCGGCCCTTCGTGTAGTCGGCCTGGACCACAGGCTCCATGTAGATGACGTCGGCTTCGCCGATGACCTCTGCGACGTGGGCGGCCTCACGGACGGCGAGGTTGCGGGCGGCCAACTCGGACTTGAAGTCGGGCATGAGGGACATCTCGGGCGGCGCCACGGCGATCATCTGCGAGTCGAACTGGGTGAGGGCGTACCCCATGGAATGCATCGTCCGCATCCGCATGTCGCCGATGCAGAGGAATGTGAGGCCGTCGACCCTCCCCAGCTCACGGCGCACCGTGTAGAGGTCGGTGAGCACCTGCGTGGGGTGCTCACCCCAGCCGTCGCCGGCGTTGATGACCGGCACCGAGGACCAGCGGGCGGCCTCGGCCGGTGCGCCCTGCTGGAAGTGGCGCATGACGATCACATCGCCGTAGTACTCCAGCATGTGGACGGTGTCTTTGATCGACTCCTGGTAGAAGTCGCCGGCGCGGGTCATCTTGGCGTCGGCGAACCCGGTCACGGCCCCGCCGAGGCGCAGCATCGCCGCCTCGTGGGCCAGCCGTGTCCTGGTCGAGGGCTGGTAGAACGCCGTCACCAGGGTCTTGTCGTGGAGCAGCGTCGTGTTGCGGCGCTCCCGGGCGGTCGGCTCGAGCTCGTCGGCCACGGCGAACACGTGGTCGAACTCGGCGCGCTCGAATCCATCGAGCGACAGGATGTCGCGGCCTGCGAAGCTCCGCATCGAATGTTCCCTCCGGTCGTGGTTCCCTCATACAATCCTCGACCGGCGGGTAGGGCACTAGGGCCGGAGGACCCCGGCTGTCGACCTGCGGTAACGCCGGCCGTAGGACATCGCCTCGCGCAGTCGACCGATAGCCAACTCCTCGGCGGCCGCTCTCGGCGGCATCTGGGCGCGTCGGCTGCTCTCGAGCACGGCGCGGACGTTGGTCCGCACCCGGTCCTCGATGGTGGCGAACGCCTGAGCGGCAGTTCCTCCGGCCAGCTCCACGGCGGCGCAGATGACACCGCCGGCGTTGGCGATGAAGTCGGGTACCAGGACGATGCCGCGCTCGGCGAGGATGCGCTCCGCCGCGGCCGTGGCGGGGATGTTGGCTCCGCAGACGATGACCTTGGCCTTCACCTCGTGGGCATTGGCCTCGGTCAGGACGTCGGGGCGGGCGGCGGGAATCCACACGTCGCATTCCAGGCCGATCAGCTCGGCATGACCGATTGCCGACCCCCCGGCGAATTCGCCGACGGGGTTGCGGGAAGCCTTCCACTCCAGCAGCTTCTCGAGGTCGAGCCCGTCCGGGTTGGCGGTGCCGCCTCTGCTGTCCGACACGCCCACCATCACGGCTCCCCGCTCCGCCAGGAACCGGGCGGCGTGGGTGCCGACGGCTCCGAAACCCTGCACGACCACCCGAGCGCCCTGCAGGGACACCCCGCAGTACGGCTCGCACTCCTCGGCCGCAACGGCCACACCGAAGCCGGTGGCTCCCAGCGTGTCGAGGGGCAATCCGCCCATCACGGCGGGAAGACCGACCGCTCGTCCGATCTCGTCGGCGATGCACGCCATGGAGGTCTCGTCCAACCCCATGTCGGGACCGGGTATGTAGTCCACCATGGTCTCGATTGCCCTGGCGAAGGCGCGGATCAGCACCTCCTTCTCGTCAGAAGCCATTCCCGGGTCGGCAATGATGCCGGACTTGGCACCGCCGTGGGGGAGGCCGGCTGCGACGTTCTTCAGGGTCATCGCTCGCGCCAGCCGGGCGATCTCCTTCACGGTGAGATCGGGTGCCATCCGCACGCCACCGATAGCCCTCCCGGCGGCGGTGTTGTCGACCACCACCATGGCGCGCAGCGAAACCGACGGCTCCTCGATCAGAACGACCTTCTCCGGACCGAACTCGTCACCGAGTCGAAGCCATTCCGACAGCACGAGCACCTCCTCTGAAGCTCACCTCCATCAGATCGCGCCACCCCAGCCGTCGCCACGGCCGTAAGGCCCTGTTTGCGGAGATGGCCCGCGGTCTTTGGTCCCTGTTCGTGGCGCCTCCGGTCCGGGATCATGGCGTCATGGCCGCCAACGTCACTCCGGGCATGGTGTGCGGGCACCACCATCTCTACTCCACCCTGGCACGCGGCATGCCGGCACCGCCGCGCTCGCCGGGCTCGTTCCGCGAGATCCTCGAACTGGTGTGGTGGCGCGTCGACGCCGCCCTCGACCTCGACATGATCCGCTGGTCGGCGATGCTCGGCGCCCTCGAGGCGCTGGCGGCCGGGACCACGGCCATCGTCGACCACCATGAGTCCCCGAACGCCGTCGAGGGCAGCCTCGACGTGATCGCCGCGGCGTGTGCCGAAGTGGGGGTCAGGGTGGTCTGCGCCTACGGTGTCACCGACCGCCACGGGCCCGACGGCGCGCGGCGAGGGCTCGAGGAGAACGAGCGTTTCCTGCGCGCCGGCGGCAGGGGCATGGTGGGGGTGCATGCCGCATTCACCTGCTCGAATGCGACGCTCGAGGCCGCCGCCGGGTTGGCGGCGGATCTCGGCGTCGGTGTCCACGTTCATGTGGCCGAGGGACCCGAGGACGCGGACGCCCCGTCGCGTTTGCAGGCTCTGGCGACGCCTCTGTGGTTGCTCGCCCACGCCGTCCATCTGCCCGACGTGCCGGGGCTCGATGGCACGGTTGCGCACAATGCGCGCTCGAACATGAACAACCACGTCGGCTACGCCAGGCCGGCGCGGTTCGCAGGCAGGGTGGTGTTGGGCTCGGATGGGATCGGCGCCTCCATGTTGGACGAGTTCCAGATCGCCTATCTGTGCCACCGTGCCGACGATCGAGGCGCGACACCCGAGGCGGCGTGGCGCTGGTTGGAGGCAGGGCGGGACCTGGTGCCGGAGGCGGGCGACGACGAGGTCACATGGTCGTACCCTGTCATGGATCCCTGGCATCTGGCGTTCACTCCCGGTGTGCGCCCGCTGCGGGTCGTCGTCGCCGGCGAGGTGATGCTCGAAGGCGGCGTACCCACCAGGGTCGATCCTGCCGAGATCAGGGCCAAGGCGGCCGAGCAGGCCCGCAGGCTCCACGCCCGTCTGTGAGGTGTCCATCGTGAGCCAGCGTGTCCCACCCCTCACCCCTTATCCGCTCGGCGTGTTGTTGGGCCGCGTCGCGTCCGAGTGGGAGTCGCGCCACCGCGTATTCGACATGCCGTACGCCCGCTTCTTCGACGCGTCGGCCGGGCCCGACCTGGCGGCCGACTTCATGGGGCGCCCTGCGGCGACGCCGACGGGACCGGCCGCCGGGCCCCACACCCAACTCGCCCAGAACCTCGTCCTGGCGTGGCTCGGCGGCGGGCGGATCATGGAGCTCAAGACGGTCCAGGTGCTCGACCAGCTCGACATCTCGCGACCGTGCATCGACATGGAGACGGTGGGTTACAACGTCGAGTGGAGCCAGGAGCTCGCGATCGAACAGTCGCTGGAGGAGTACGTCAAGGCGTGGATGATGATCGAGATCCTCGGCGCCTGGCCGCCGCTCGCTGCTCACCTCGGCCCGAATGCCGGTCCCCACGTCTTCGACATGTCGGTCGGCTACGACCTGGCGGGCATATCCAGCCCTGCCATGGCGGCGTTCGTGGACGGCCTCCTCGACGCCGGCCCGACCATCGACCGGCTGCGCTCCCAGATCCCGGAGCCGTTCGCCGCCTGGCGGGACCATCCCTTCCCGACGCGTGTGGCAGATTCCGTGACCCTGTCGACGTTCCACGGGTGCCCGCCCGACGAGATCGCCGCCATCACCAGGCACCTCATCGAGCGCCACGGTCTCGATGTCATCGTCAAGCTGAATCCGACGCTGCTCGGGTACGACCAGGTGCACGAGATCGTCGGCGAACGGCTCGGCTATGACGAGGTGCGGCTGCGGCCCGGCGACTTCGCCGCCGATCTCCAGTTCGATCGTGCGGTCGAACTCGTCGACGAGCTGCACCGCTTCGCCGCCCATCGAGGGCGTCGCTTCGGCATCAAGCTCACCAACACCCTGGTGGTGGAGAACCACCTGCGCCGACTGCCCGACGACCCGATGTACCTGTCGGGGGCGCCGCTGCACGTGGTGGCCACGACGTTGCTGGCGAGGCTGCACGAGGCACTCCCCGGGCGCTTGGGCGTCTGCGGCCACTGCGGCCCGGTCCAGGTGAGCTTCTCGGCGGGGATCACCAAGGACAACCTGCCGCGCATCGCCGCCCTCGGCGTCACCCCGGTCACCGTGTGTACCGACCTTCTCAAGCCGGGTGGATACGGTCGGATGAAGCCGATGCTGGAGCACCTGCGCTCGGTGATCTCAGCAGCCGGGTACGACAGCCTCGGCGAGTGGCGGGCGGCCACCGGGCCGGACGCCGTGGGCGACTACGCCGCCGAACTGTCGGAGCCGGCGGGCGGCGGCCCCTACGTTCGCGCCGCCACCGCCAAACCGCTACGTCGGGTCGAGCACGTGCTGGAGCGTTGGGGATGTGTCGCCTGCAATCTGTGTGTGACCGTGTGCCCCAACGACGCCTTCGTGCGCCTGCCCACCCCGGAGGACATGGAGGTCGAGGGGCGCCAGCAATACCTGTGCCTGGCGGAGCTGTGCAACGAGTGCGGCAACTGCACGACGTTCTGCCCGGAGGAGGGCGAGCCCTGGGTGACGAAGCCCCGCCTGTTCATCGATCCCGAGCGGTTTGCCGCCGCCGAGGGCTCCGCGTTCCTGGTCACGGCGGGCAACGGGAGACTGGCCGTGACGGCAACGCCGGGTGACGAGTCAGACGTCCCCCGCCTGCTGCAACTCGTCAATGCCGCCGAAGGCCTCCCCATCCGCCCCCAGGACCTGTAGGCAGTTGCCAGATGCCAGATGCCAGATGCCAGATGCCAGATGCCAGATGCCAGATGCCAGATGCCAGATGGTGAGATGGCCAGATGCGAGATGCCAGATGTCAGATGCTGGAATCTGAAGTCTGGAATCTGAAGTCTGTTCAGTACCTGAGCAGCGCTGCCACCGGGGTGTTGCCGGGGATCTCGGCGGGGTCGACCACGTGAACCCGCCCTCCGTTGCGCCATACGGCGACGGCTGCCAGGTCGAGGAGATCGCGATCGTCGCGTTCGGGCGCGGCGTGCACCTCGACCTCGCCCGAGATGGCCGCCCGTCCCCACACCTGGGTCGACGCCGGGACGAAGATCACCGCAACCCTGCCCTGGAGGGCGGCGGTGACGGCGGCGGGCAGAGTGCCGACCGCGCGCGCGCCGGCGGCGAGGAACGCCTCGCGGTCGGCGGTGTCCACCCTGGCGAAATACGGTTCGGCGATGGTCCACGCCCGAGTGTGCAACTCGTCGAGCGTTGCCCGGTCGGCGTTGCCGTGGAAGGCGTCGTCGAGGATCGTCGGATGCCGGCTCACCTTGCGGTATAGCGCCACCGCCTCGTCGACACCCGCCAGCACGAGGGGCCGATTGCGCTTGATCAGGTGGAGCACTCCCTCGTCGACGGCACGGAAGAACCGCGCCACTCGCTCGTCGTCGCGATCCGCGAGCGATGCTCCTCCGTGGAAGGTGGCCGCCACCCTTCCCCGCCCGACCCGCCCTCCGGCGTGCGACTGGAGTTGCTTCTCGGTGTCCTCGAACCACAGAGCCTGGGCGAGGCTCTCGGGTATCTCGTCGGGCAGGTCGATCTCACCGATCCTGTAGCGGGTACCCCACAGCAGCCGGATGCGGTTCCGGCTGAGCGTGAGCACGCCGAAGCGCTCGCCCTTGCTGGCCACCGGCCACAGCGGCTTGACGTGGAAGGCGTCACCCACGATGACCATCTGGGGGAGTGGGGCCGCCACCCTGAACAACTCGGTGTGCTTGGGAGAGGCGAACAGCGCCAGACCATCCTCGAGGTGCTGCCAGAAGATGGGGTCGCCGAGGAGCCGGCGGCTGTCTGCCAGCAGATCGGTCACCGCACGAGGGCGCATCCCGGAGTCGAGCAGTTCACGCTCGGCGCGCTCGAGCAGGTTCCTGAACACGATCGGGTCGGCCTCCGTCTCGGGCCCGGAGCGGTGGGTCGGCATGTAGAGCGACACACAGGGGGAGTCGATCCAGGTGATCAGGGATTCGAGGGTCGATTCGTCGACGATGTCCATTGGCATCCTCTCGGTTCGCGAGCCCTGTTGGTCACGGCGAGCGGTGCGGCGATCATCCGCCGTGAACATCTGTCCACGCTACGCCTCCGGCCGTCGTCGCGTAAGAGCCCACAGGCCCCGAAATCCTCGTTCTCACGTATCCGGACGTAGGGCTGAGCGACGCAAGAACGGTTTCAGGGGCTCTCCGCGGGGGTGGTGTCCTGGGCCGCCACCCGGTCCGGGTCGTCGCGCCACACCCAGTAGGAGTAGACGAACAGGAAGGCGGTTCCGGGCAGGATCGTCGCCATCATGACGACGAAGGCGGCCGGCCCGCTGAAGACGGCGGCGATCCCGGTGACAGCGCCGGAGGCGATGAAGACCCACCCCGCGATGCGGTGGGTCTTCACCCATGACAGCTTGCTCGAGAGGGTCCAGGGGGTGCGGACGCCGGCGAACCAGTTGGGGCGGATCTTGCCCATTGCCGCACCGAGGACGATGAACAGCACGGCGACGGCACCGTACACGAGTTGGTCGAAGGGAAAACCCTCAGGCTCGCCCAGCGCCAGGTTCATCACCAGGTAGAAGTAGCCCAGGTACACCATCAGGACCACCCGGATCAGGAGATAGGTCCCGGCGAAGCTCTCGTAGTTGGCCCGGGCGGGGTCGATCCTGGGGATGAAACGGAGCAGGAGGTAGAGGCCTACCGCGACCATCGGCAACAGCAGCAGGCCGGCGAACTTGCCCCCGTACCCGTCGACCTGGCCGGAGACATCCCAATGCACCGGGATGCGCTCGGGCAGCGACGGCCACCGGATGGCCGCCGCCACGAACATGGCGGCGATGATCCCGAGTTGGATGCCCTCCCAGACGATGGTGCGACGTCGCACGTCAGCTCTCCTGTTCGGTTTGACGGTGTTTCGATGTGCTGTTTCCGTTGTTGCCGCTCTCGCCGTGGCTGAACAGGGCGATGACGGCGGCGGCGGCCTCGTCGAACGCCGAGGTGTTGATCGAGTAGACCACCGTCGAGCGGTTGCGCTCTGAGACGATCAACCCTGCCTCCCTGAGGACGTTGCAGTGCCCCGACAGGGTGGATCTGGAGAGGTCGAACTGCTCGGCGATCTCGCCGGCGGTCATGTCACCGCGCCGCAGGATCACCAGGATCTCGCGCCTCGTGGGGTCGGCGAGTGCCCGGAAGGTGGCATTGATGCCCATGTGCTCAGACTGCCGTTTCGTTGTTTCGCCAAACACCGAAACCGTAGCAGCGACCTGGGTGCCCGACCATGGACTTTCGGCCCCTTGGTGCCGGCTCCCGTGGGCCGGCCGCGAGCGACGGCGACGTCACACCCTGGCAGCGACGTGCAATTCGGCCATGAGCCGCCGCACGCGCTGCTCGATGCCGTCGCGCACGTCGCGCACCAACTCAATCGGCTGTCCGGCCGGATCGGCGAGTTCCCAGTCCTCGTAGCGCTTACCGGGATACACCGGGCAGGCATCGCCGCAGCCCATCGTGACAACCACGTCTGCGGCGCGCACCACCTCGTCGGTCCAGGGTCGGGGGAACTCGGTGCTGATATCGATGCCCATCTCGGCCATGGCGGCGATGACCCCTTGGTTGACGTCGGACGCCGGCTCGGAGCCACCGGAGAACACCTCCACGGCGTCGCCGGCGAGGTGCCGCAGCCAGCCGGCCGCCATCTGCGAGCGACCGGCGTTTTGTACGCACAGGAACAACACCATCGGTCGGGTGTCCACCACCAGGCCCTCGACCCTGGCCAGGGCGCGCAGCCGGTCGCGGGCGAAGCGTTCGATCAGGACCGGCATCCAGGTCGTGATCCGCGCCCGGCTCTCGAGGTCCTCCTGGGACTCGGTGATGAACCGCTCGATGGTCTCGGGAGAGAACATGCCGGCGAAGTCGGACTTGAGCCGTTGTGTCGCCTGCTTGACGAGCAGGATCTGCTCAGTCGTCAGCTTTGCTCCGTGGGCCATGGTCATCGCATTCCGATCAGGGTCTCTATGCGGGCCTGGAGCCGGGCGACGGTGTGGTCGAAGGACTCGGTCGACGGATCGTCGACCGGGTCCGGGATCGACCAGTGCCACCATTGCGGCTCGGGCGCCAGCTCTTCATGGGCTCGATCGCACACGGTGACGACCAATGCCGGAGTCACGTGGACCTCGTCGAGATGGCGGGGCCGGGCGCCGGACAGGTCCAAGCCTGCTCTGGCTGCGGCAGCCACCGCGCCGTTGTGGACCCGCTCGGCGGGATGGGTCCCGGCGCTGAGCGCGGCAGCGCCGGCGGTGCGCGACCACAGGGCGGCAGCGAGCTGGGACCGCGCCGAGTTGTGGGTGCACACGAAGAGGACGGCGCCCGCCGGTGCGGCGACGCCCACGCCGAGGTGGCGCAACGCCTCGTGGTCGAGCCTCACGTAGCGGCGCCGGGCGTCGCCGGACGACACCGCTCGCTCGATGAGCCCGGCCCGCTCCAGCACCGCGAGGTGGTGGGCCAGCAGGTTCGACGAGAGATCATGGCGACGCCCCAGCTCGCCGGGAGACCGATCCGATGCGGCGAGGTCGTCGACGATGGCCAGCCGGATCGGATCCCCGAGGGCGGCGAAACGTCGGGCGCGGTCGGCAAGGTCCACGACCGTCACTGTATTCGCTCAGCCACTTTTGTGTCAATCGAGATTGAGAGAACTGACGTTGATGCAGGCATCTCAGTCGAGCGACTCACCGACGTCTTCGAAGTTCTCGGTGACCTCCTGGCTGATGGCGTCGAGGATCGCGGGATCGAGCTCCCGATCCATCTGGTCGAAGATCTGCTCCTCGGTGAGCCCGAACTCGCCGGCCGGAGGCGGTTCGTCGCCGGTCAGGAAGGCGCAGACGTCGTCGAGAGGAGCCGATTCGAGCGCGTCGTTCAGCGCCGCCGCGGGGTCGGGCGCGGCGGAGATCTCCTCCCACGCCTCATTCATCGCGTCGGTGCACGCGGTGACGGCAGCGGCCCCGGTGAGTGGCGCGGGTGAGGTCGTGCTCGGGTCCGATCCTCCCCCGCACGAGGCCAACACGACGGAGAACGCCGCCAACACGACAGGGCTGATGCGTCGGGACATGTGCTCCTCCGGGCGAGGGGTGTGGTCGACGCAGTCTGACCCGGCGTGGACACCACGGCAAGGGGAGGCTTCAAGGTTATCGTTCCGGCCGGTAGGTACCATCCTGGCGAGGTACCATCCTGCCCCTGTATGGGAGTCTCTGGATGAGGGGCCGACTGGCACTCGCGCTCGCGGTCGTCTTCGTCGCCGCGGCCACCCCGGCACACGCCGGCGAGCCCGGCGACCCCGACGAGCTGAACCGCAAGCTGGCGTCCAACGAGGGCGTCGCTGATTTCGCGATGACGCGCAATGGGGCGCACGCGTTCTACAGCATTTACCGAGTGGACCAGCCCCGTGGTCCGATCACTTACGTCGAGATCCGACGCGTCGGCGCCGACGGCTCGGGTGATGTGAAGGTGAGCACCCACGCCGTGCCGTGGCTCGGAGTGCCGTTTCAGATCACTCCCAAAGGTGATCGTGTGCTGTACTTCGCCGACAACGACGGCGACGGTCTGTACGAGTTGATCAGTGCCCCGGGCGGCGGCGGGCCTCCAGTCACGTTGATGGAGGTGCACGAGTACCACGACTTCATCACACAAATCTATCCGGCCGAGCTCGTCATAGAACCGGACGGGAAACACGTGATCGTGCGTAGCGACCAGAGCGCCGACGGGAGGTGGGAGCTATTCCGAGTCGCCACAGCAGGAGGACCGCTTGAGCGCTTGTCCGCTCGACCTCCCGGATTCCTCGGCATCACGGAGAGGCAGCTCACGCCCAACGGCAGCCATCTGATCTACTCGGCGAGGTATTCATCGGGTCCGGAGTTGAGACTGCACAGCGTTCCCGTCGAGGGAGGACCGGTAGCCACGCTCAGCGGGCAGCTCAGTCTCGACGACGAGCTCGGAGCGTGGAGCGTATCGGCCGACTCGAGCGGCGTCGTCTTTTTCGGGAGAACGGGTAACGGCCTGGGCAGGCTGCGGGCCGTCCCTACCGAAGGCGGAGCCGCCACGAACGTCGGGCCGTCGGTCAAGGCATCGGACGACATCCGACGGTTCGTGGTGGCAGCTGACAGCTCCTTCGTCGCGTACGCCAGCGACGCCGGCAGCGATATCAACCTGTACGCCGCCCCGACGAACGGCGGACCGGACGTGCTACTCAACCCCCCGCTGACCGGTCTGCGGTCGGTGGAGCTGGACTTCGCGATTACCCCGAACTCGCAGCGGGTGCTCTATCGCTCCGATCACGGCCAGCAGGACCGGATCGCATTGTGGAGCGTGAAGCCCGATGGGTCGGGGCTCGCGCAGATCAACGGTCCGATGCAGCCAGACACAAGGGTTCTGTCGTTCGAGGCGGCACCGAACAGTCGGCGCGTGGCCTTCATGTCGAATGAGGGCGGCGACTACGAGGTGTACACGGTCGAGCTGACCGGCAAGGGCCTGGTTCAGGTATCGGCCGCCGGAGTCGCCCACGGCTACGCCCCATACCACCATCTCTCGTTCACACCGAACTCCAATCACGTGCTGTTCACGGTCGCGGGCCGGCCGAGCACTCCGAACAAGGTCGAGCTGTTCTCGGTGGCCGCCAGGGGAGGCCTCATCACGAAACTCAATGGGCCGCTGCGCGACTACACCTTTGTGTACCCCGTCGTGGTGTCCCCCCGAACCACGTTCGTCGTGTTCCTGGCGAATGGCATAGCCCGGGGGTCCAGCGAGCTCTACGCCGTCGACCTTCCCGAGATCCATACGTGCCGAGGCAGGCCGGCGACCATTCTCGGGACCGACGGCAACGACGTGATCACCGGGACACCAGGTCCAGACGTCATCGTCGGGCTCGGGGGCAACGACGTCATCGACGCTCTCGACGGCGACGACGTCGTCTGCGGTGGCGAGGGACGCGACTCCGTCCGTGGCGGGCCCGGCAAGGACAAGCTCGACGGCCAAGACGGCGACGACAGGTTGTGGGGAGGCGACGGCCGTGACCTGCTGGTCGGAGGAGTCGGTGCCGACGTCCTCCGCGGCGACGCGTCGGGCGATGTCCTCCTCGGAGGCCTCGGAGACGACGAGCTCATCGGTGGAGGCGGACCCGACGTGCTCGATGGCGGCGACGGCAACGACACTGCCCTCGGCGGAGGCGGCGACGACTCACTCGTCGGAGGCCGGGGGCGCGATCGGCTTGACGGCGGGAGCGGGAACGACCGACTCGAAGGCTCGCCCGACGCCGACGTGTTGTTCGGCGGTGAGGACGACGACAACCTACAGGGCGACCAGGGCGACGACGTCCTCCGTGGCCAGGAGGGCAACGACATCGTGAACGGTGGGAACGGAGCGGATTGGTGCAGCGGCGGGAGCGGCGTCGACTCGGCGACGAAGTGCGAGGAGACACTCGACGTCCCGTGATCGCCGGGTTTGCGGTGACGACGGCTGCAGCTCGACCGGGATTGGCGGGATCTGGCGACGTCGGGCAGGCTAGGCCCATGAACGGTGACGGCTCTTGGCAGTTCTCGGCCCGTGAGGTGCGCAAGACCTACGACGGCACCACCTTCGCCAACGACGGCATCACGATCGAGGTGTCGCCCGGCGAGGTCTACGGACTCCTCGGACCCAATGGGGCGGGAAAGTCCACCTTCGTCAAACAGGTCATGGGGCTGCTCAAGCCCACCACCGGCAGCATCACCCTCGGGTCCTACGACCTGGTCGAGGACCCTGCGGCCGCCCGCCAACTGTGCTCCTACCTTCCCCAGGCGCAGATGCCGATCGACTCATTCAAGGCCCGCGAGGCGATCCACATCGCCGGCCTGATCCGGGGCGGCGCCGCGGACGACGTCGCCAAACGGACCGATGCCCTAATCGGTTCCCTGCAGATCGAGGAATGGCGGGACACGCCTGGAGTGAAGCTCTCGGGTGGGGTGCGCCGCCTGGTGGGATTCGCCATGGCGACGGTGTGTCCGGGACGGATCGTGTTCCTCGACGAACCGACCAACGACGTCGATCCGCTCCGCCGGCGACTCCTGTGGGAACGGGTTCGGGCCGTCGCCGACGAGGGCTCGGCCGTCTTCCTGGTCACCCACAACGTCCTCGAGGCGGAGAAGTCCGTAGACCGGCTGGCCGTGATCGACAGGGGGAGGCTGCTCGCGCAGGGGACTCCCTCGTCGCTCAAGGCCGAGGACCGGGGACGGATGCGTCTCCTGGTGATGATGGTGCCCGGCGCCGCCGACCCCGATCTCCCGGCGTGCGTGTTGGGAAGCACCCGGGTCGGCAACCACCTGGCAACGGTGATCCCGGAGAGCGACGTCGCCTCCGGCATCGCCTGGGCTCAGCAGCTCATCGCCGACGGTCGCGCCGAGGAATACGCAGTCGGGGCGACGTCGCTCGAGGACGCCTACATCCGGCTGACCGGGCACGTGAGCGGAGACGCGGCGTGACCGCAGCCAATGCCCCGGCGCCCGGTCTGCCGGCGAAGCGGGTCGGGATGCACAACTGGTTGGCGAGCTACCAGGCGATGCTTCGCTGGGAGATCGTGGGGGCTCGGCTGTTCCTGCCCCTACTGGTGATCGTGCAGATCATGGCCGGCGCCGGCTTCGTGCTCGGATTCGGTCTGTTGATCCCGAACCTGGATGATGCCGCCGCGATGTACCTGTCGACGGGGGCGGTGGTGATGTCGCTCATCCTCATCGGCCTCATCGTCACTCCACAGATCGTGGCACAACAGAAGATGGAGGGCTCCTACGACTTCATGTGGTCGCTCCCGGTGCCCCGCAGCGCAGCCTCGCTGGCGTCGGTGACACTTGCCGGGCTGGTGGCGATCCCCGGCGTGCTCGCCGCCATCCTCGTCGCCGTGTTGCGCTACGACCTCACATTCGCGGTCCATCCCAGCGCGGTGCCGGCGTTCGTGCTCACGCTCGCCTGCGGCGCCCTGCTGGGCGCGGCGCTCGCCCACGGCCTGGACCAGCCCCAGCTCACGATGCTGGTCTCCCAGCTCACGGTCTTCTTCGTGATCGGGTTCTCCCCGATCAACTTCCCGATCGACCGCCTCCCCGGATGGCTCGGCGCCCTTCACGAGTACCTCCCCATCCACCACATGGCGCTGGCGGTGCGGTCCTCGCTCACCGACGGCCTCGTGGAGATGACCACGCGGAGCTGGATGATTCTCGCAGTGTGGGCGGCCGCCGCCGGAGGGGCGACGGGCATCGCGCTGGTGCGCCGCAAGTGAGTGTCGACGTGTCCGGCGACGCGTCCGCCCTCGAGGTGCGCTCCGGGCCCGGGTACTGGCTTCGCGGCTACACCGCCATGCTGCGCTTCGAGATCGCCAACCTGCGGACCTACCTGATGCTGGCGCTCATCATCCAGGTGCTCATGGGTGCCGGCATGGCGGTGATGTACGGCTACTACTTCGGCGATCTGGAACCCGCTCGCCAGACGTTCCTCGTCACGGGGATCCCGGCCCTGGCTCTGGTGCCGATCGGCCTCGTCATGGTGCCCTCGTCGATCATGGAGCACAAGCTGCGCGACACCTACGACTACGTGTGGTCGCTGCCCGTGCCGCGGATGACGTCGGCCATGGCCACCTTCACCATCTTCACGGCTCTCGCCATCCCGGGCACGGTGATCTCGTTGGTGGTGGCGGGCATGGCGTACGACGTCGACCTCTCCGTCTCGTTGGCGGTGGCGCCCGCCATCCTGCTCACGGCGGCCATGGCCACCTCCGTCGGCTACGCCATCGGCCACGCCGTTCCCGAGCCGAGGGTGATCAACCTCATCGGCAACGTCCTCATCTTCCTGGTGCTGCTCTTCAGCCCGATCGTCGTCGCCATCGAGCAGTTCCCCGACTGGTGGGCCGCGGTGCACCGTGTGCTCCCGTTCTGGCACATGTCGGTCGTCATCCGCGGTGGTCTGACCGACGGCCTCATCGCGACCTCCGTGACGGCCAGCTACCTGGTGCTGGCGGCATGGACGGTGGCCGCTTGGAGCCTCACGGCCTGGGTGGTCGGCCGCCGCCGCTGAGGTGTGCCGCGGAATCCGTGGTGGCGGGCCTTTCCCTCCTCACCCGGTGGTACACCAGAAACCCACGGACCACCGACGCTGCGGTCACGCTGCGGTCACGTGCTCTCCATACAGTCACGTTTGACGAGGGCACGGCGTACGACCTCCAGAGCTCCACGATGGGGGAGAGCCCGGGGTAGAGGTGCCCGTCCCGGAGGAAAGGTCCCTCCTCCGTGTAGTCCAGAATGAGCCATGCGAAGCTTCACGCGGCATTCACACCGCCGTTGCGGGTTGTTCACTCGGCGGACCTACCGTCCGCTCGTCGTCGCGGTGCCGGGCCAGGCAGCGGGGGCGCGATCCCCCGGCCACGCCGCGCCGTGGCGACCCACGACGGACACCGACCATGAATCGAATGGAGCCCTGCCATGAGACAACCAAACCGACCGATGGTGGTCGTCGACCCGACCCATCATGACGGCGAATCGAGTGTGGCCCGCGCCGTTGCCGTCAGCTCACCCGGTGCCGCCGTGGTCTTGGCCATGCCGGTGACCGGACCGGCGGCAAGGGCCCTGAGGGACTATGCCGCGGCCGAGTCGCTCACGATCGCCGAGGCGGCGGCGATGTACGCCCGGCAGATCCGGGCTCGTCTCGCTACGTCCGGACTCGAGTTGGCCGTGGTGACCCACCTGGAGAGCGACGACCTCGTCCAGGAACTGCTCATCGAGATCGGTCGCACCCAGGCGGATGCCGTGATCCTGCCCGGCGGCGGCGCGAGCCCGTCGCCCGCCGATCGTGGCGGGCTGCTCCGGCGTTCGGCCGTCGCCGTCATCGACGACCCGGTGGCGCCGGCCGCCTAGCCATGGCCGTAGCGGTGGGGCCCTCAGCAGGCGTCGTGCACGTGCCCGGCGCTCGACCGGGGCCGTACCAGGCGGTCGCGCAGCACGATCGCCAGCTCTGGCCAGGCCTCGCAGCCGCGCTCGAAATCGCTTCTGCGGTACTCGATGACGTAGACGTGGCTGCCGTAGGCGGCGGTGTAGGCGGCGCATTCCCGGTAGCGGTTGCACTCTTCGGCGACGGCGAAGGAGAACCCCAGGTCCGGTCCGACCGTGGTGAGCTGAGTGGTGTTCTTCTGCCCCGACGCCAACCCGGCGGCGGCGGCGACCCGGTTGAGCCTGCGAGCGAGGCTCTTGGCATCACCGATGCTCAACAACCCGTGGGATCGGGTCCAGGAGTCGAGGTTGTCGAACTCGACCGCGTCGAAGGCCTTGTCCGCGCACCGCGAGGTCCAGCGCCCGACGATCCTGGCGATCTTCTCCCGTTTCGCCGCCGTAGCGAGGTCGAGCAGGACCTCGTCCCACTCCCCGTCGACGACGAGATCGCTGCCGTCGCGCAGCAGCAGGCCCGGGTGACGCTCCTGCCACCAGTCGATCTCGTCGGGCTGGGTCTGGAACGCGTTCACGTAGCAGATCGAGTACAGCCCCGGCGCCGGGCGGGCCTTGCGGTCGCGTGACACGACGTCGGTGCCGGGGTAGGGCCGGTAGGCGCCACCGATCTGGTAGTCGAAGATGCCGCCGGCCGGCGGGAGCGGTTGGTCCGTCGCCGCCGCGGTGGATTCGGGGGGGACCATCGATGCCAGGACGAGCAGGAGGGCGAGGAGGCGCATCCCCTTCCATCGGCACAAACGATCCACAGTTCAACCCGCACATCGCAGCGGAGCTAGCGTTGCTGGGCTCTCGGGCCGCGCCCCCTGCGGTCGGGCGAGGTGGTCCCCATGGCGGCCTCCGTGGCGGCCCTCATAATCGGCGTGATGCTGCTGGCGTGGGCGTCCGACCAGTTCGTGGTCGGAGCCGCCCGCATCGCCGTGCTGCGGCGAGTGGCGCCCCTGGTGATCGGCGTGGTGATCGTGGGTTTCGGCACCAGCACTCCCGAGTTGCTGGTGTCGGCCCTCGCAGCGGCGCGAGGTGAGCCGGAGATCGCCGTCGGCAACATCGTCGGGTCCAATCTCGTCAACTTGGGCCTCATCCTCGGAATCGGTGTCCTCATCCTGCCGCTGGCGGTCGACTCGCAAACCGTGCGCCGCGAGGCGCCGCTCACCGTGGGCGCCATGGCGCTGTTCGCGGTCATGGTGCAGGGCGGCATCAACTGGGTCGAGGGGGTCCTGCTCGTCTCCGCCATGGTGGCCGCCTTGACGGTGGTGGTCCGGCGACGCCCTCAGGATCCGCTCGGCGCCGAAGCAGTCGAACTGGTGGGCGGTGACCTCCATCTCCGCTTCGAGGTGGCTCGCACCGTGCTCGGCCTGCTCGGTACGCTCGGCGGCGCTCAGCTCCTCCTATGGGGTGCGGTCGATCTCGCCGACCGGGCCGGCCTCGGCGAAGGGTTCGTCGGCGCCACGCTGGTGGCCGTGGGGACCTCGTTGCCCGAGTTGGTGACCGTCGTCCAGTCCGCCCGCCGCGGCGAGGGAGACCTGGTCCTGGGCAACCTGCTCGGCTCCAACCTGTTCAACGCCCTCACGGTGGGCGGCGTCGCCGGTCTGGTGGGCGCCGGGGCCCTCGACGCTCCCGCCCTGACAGGGTTCGCCGCCGTCGCCGCCGTCGTACAAGCCGGGCTGGTGATGCTGATGATGCGCACTGGACGCCGCATCTCTCGCCGCGAAGCCGCCGTGCTCGTGGTCACCTACGCCGTGGCCATCCCGTTCCTCGGCGCCGTGTGACGGGCTGGCGGCCGCCGGGCCGCCGCCGCAGCACGAGGCAGGACATCATCGCCCGCTGCGCGAGCGAGGTCGGTAGGGTGAGAGCTGCGCGCGCGGGTTTCGAGGACGTGGAAGGGGAAACGATGCCTCGACGTGTTCGATTCGTCCTGCTGTCCGTGCTGACCCTCGGCGCCGTGCTGCCGGCGCTACCGGCCCCGGCCGACCACACCCCCGAGCCGGCCACCGTCACCGTTGCCGGGTCGTTCCAGGACGACTTGGGTTGCCCCGGCGACTGGCAGCCCGACTGTGCCGCCACCCACCTCACCCACAGCACGACCGACGGTGTGTGGCGCGCCGTCTTCAACATCCCGGCGGGAGCGTGGGAGTACAAGGCAGCCCTCAACGATGCCTGGGACGAGAACTACGGCGGTGGCGGCGTGCAGAACGGCGCCAACCTGAGCCTGAGCCTCGGCGCCGCCAACGACGTGAGGTTCTACTACTCGCACGAGTCCCATTGGGTCACCGACAGCGTCAACTCGGTGATCGCCTCGGCGCCCGGCTCCTACCAGAGTGAGCTGGGTTGCCCCGGCGACTGGCAGCCGGAGTGCCTGCTGTCGTGGCTCCAGGACCTCGACGGCGACGGCGTCTACACCTTCACGACCGCTGCCATCGCCGCCGGCGACTATGAGTTCAAGGTGGCGCTCGACGAGTCGTGGACTGTCAACTACGGCGCCGGGGGCGTCCAGGACGGGCCCAACATCGCGTTCTCGGTGAGCGACGGCGACACCGTCACCTTCGTTTTCGACTCGGCTACCAATCTCCCGTCGGTCGCTGTGGACGGCGGCATCGACCCGGGCGACGAGTTGCTGGTCGGCGAGCCGGCCCGGCCCGCCACCGACGACGTCACCTACTTCGTGATGCCCGACCGCTTCGACAACGGCGACCCCTTGAACGACTCCGGCGGCGACGGCACCGGCGACCCGCTGGTGAACGGTTACCTGCCCACCGACAGGGGCTACTACCACGGCGGCGACCTCGCCGGCCTCATGGCGCAGCTCGACTACCTGGAAGGGCTCGGCATCTCGGCCATCTGGATGACCCCTCAGTTCACCAATCGCTGGGTGCAGGGCGACGGCACGATCACCGGGTCGACGGCGGCCTATCACGGCTACTGGCAGGTGGACTACACCCAGATCGATCCTCATTTCGGCAGCAACGCCGAGATGCAGGCCCTGGTCGACGCCGCCCACGCCCGGGGGATGAAGGTCTTCTTCGACGTGGTCGTCAACCACACCGGCGACGTCATCACCTACGAGGAGGGGGTGTTCACCTACCGCAACAAGACCGACTTCCCCTACCGCGACGTCACCGGGACCCCGTTCGACGACCGCGACTACGCCGGCACCGGAACGTTCCCCGATCTCGACCCGGCGGTCAGTTTCCCGTACACCCCGACGACGGCCCCGGGCGACGAGGACGCCAAGACCCCGGCGTGGCTCAACGACCCGATCTACTACCACAACCGCGGCGACTCCACGTTCGCCGGCGAGAGCAGCCTCTATGGCGATTTCTTCGGGCTCGACGACCTGTTTACCGAGCATCTCGACGTCGTCGACGGGATGATCGCGATCCACCAGAACATGGTCACCGAGTTCGGCATCGACGGGTTCCGGGTCGACACCGTGAAGCACGTCAACGACGAGTTGTGGGAGGCGTGGGTGCCCGCGATCCTCGACACGGCCGCCGCCGAGGGCATCGCCGACTTCGCCCTGTTCGGAGAGGTGTTCGGCGAGACGCCCGAATTCCGCGGCCACTACATGACCGACCTCGCGTTCCCCGCCGTGCTCGACTTCGGATTCGACGGAGCCGCCAAGGGATTCGCCGCCTCCTCCAACCCCACCGACGGCCTCGAGGGGTTCTTCGCCGAGGACGACTACTTCACCGACACCGACTCGAGCGCCTCCTACCTGCGCAAGTTCGTCGGCAACCACGACATCGGCCGGGTCGGGCGCGACGTGGCTCTGGCCAACCCGGGAGCGAGCGACGCCGAGTTGGTCGACCGGGTGATCCTCGCCCAGGCGCTCAACTTCCTCACCCGCGGCCTTCCGATCGTCTACTACGGCGACGAGCAGGGTTTCACCGGCGACGGCGGCGACCGCGACGCCCGCCAGGACATGATGCCGAGCCAGGTGGCCAGCTACAACGACGACGACCTGATCGGCACGACGGCTACTACGGCCGACGACAATTTCGACGCCGCCCACCCGCTCTACCAGGCGATCGCCGACCTGGCGGCGCTGCGGGAAGGCCACGTCGCCCTGCAGCGGGGCGCCCAGATCACCCGCTACAGCGAGCCGGGAGCCGGCGTCTTCGCCTTCTCCCGCATCGACCGCGACCAACAGGTCGAGTACCTGGTGGTGCTCAACAACAGCGAGGCCGACGACTCGGCCACATTCTCCACCGCCACCCCCAACGCCACCTTCGACGACGTGTACCCGGGCGGCGGTCCGGGGTTGGCTTCGGACGGCGCCGGGACCGTCACGTTGACAGTGCCGGCGCTCGGATTCACCGTGTACGCCGCCGACACCACCGTGCCGGCGGGCGCCGTCGCGCCGGGTGTGACGATCACCACCCCGGTCGACGGGAGCGACGTCACCGGCAACGTCGAGGTGGTCGCCGACGTGGACGGCGCCGGCTACGCCGAGGTGTCGTTCGCCGTCTCGGTCGACGGCAGCGACTTCGAGAAGCTCGGCACCGACGACGCCCCGCCCTATCGCATCTTCCACGATGTGTCCGACCTGGCACCGGGCACCTCGTTGCTGTTCAAGGCGGTCGTGGCCGACGCCGCAGGACAACTCGGCAGCGACAGCGCCACGGTCACGGTGGGCGAGGACATCGAGCCGCCACCGTCGGCCGCCGGCTACGCCGTCATCCACTACCAGCGCGACGACGGCGACTACGGCGATCACACCACCGGCGACTTCAACGACTTCTGGGGCCTCCACCTGTGGGGCGACATCGAGGAGACGATCGAGTGGACCGCGCCCAAGCCGTTCCTCGGCGAGGACGAGTACGGCCGCTTCGCGTGGGTGAAGCTGGCGCCGGGAGCCACCAACGTGGGCTTCATCGTGCATCGTGGCGACACCAAGGATGGCACCGACGCCGACCGCTTCTTCGACCCGAGCGTCACCCCGGAGATCTGGCTGCGCAGCGACGACGCCACCGCCTACCCGTCGCAGGTGGCGGCCCAGGGCTACGCCACGGTCCACTACCACCGCGACGACGGCGACTACGGCGACCCGACCTCGCCCGACTTCAACGGCCTCTGGGGGCTCCACCTGTGGGGCGACGCCATCGACCCGGGGGAGGCCACCGAGTGGACCGCCCCCAAGCCGTTCGACGGTATCGACGACTTCGGCGCCTTCTGGAACGTGGCGCTGGCGGATCCGAGCCGGCCCTTGAACTACATCATCCACCGCGGTGACGCCAAGGACCCCGGCCCCGACCAGGCGTTCATCCCCGATGACGACCCCTCGATCTGGATCCAGTCCGGCAACGAGACGATCTACAGGGAGCGTGGCGGCGCCACTGGCGTCGTCACGATCCACTACCACCGCGACGATGGCGACTACGGCGACCCCACCACCGGCGACTACAACGACTTCTGGGGCTTGCACACCTGGAACGCCGCCGCCGATCCGGGCTGGACGACGCCGCGGGTGCCGACCGGTGAGGACCAGTTCGGGGTGTTCTGGGAGGTGCCGCTGACGGGCACCGGGCCGCTCGGCTACCTCATCCACCGCGGCGACACCAAGGACCCAGGCCCCGACCAGTTCCTCGACTTCGCCACGGTCGGCTACGAGGTGTGGCAGCTCTCGGGCGCCGACCCCGACAACCCCTACATCCTCCCGATCGGTGCGGCTGCGCCAGGTAACGCCGGCGACCTCACCAAGGCGCAGGCCCACTGGGTGGCCGACGACACCGTCGTGTGGCAAGCCGCCACCGACCCGGGCGCCACATACGAGCTGTGGTACTCGCCCGACGGGACGCTGGCGCTCCAGGACGACGGCACGGTTACCGGCGGCTCGTCCCTGCCGCTGAGCCTCGGCGCGCCGTTCCCGGGCGGCGTGGACGGGTGGCGCCACCTCGGCGGTCTCCCGACGCTCGTCATCGACGGCGCCGACCTGGCAATGGTGCCCGAGCTGCTGCGCGGCCAGGTCGCCGTCGTGGCGACCTCGGCCGACGGGGTGCGCTTCGGCGCCACCGGTCTGCAGATCCCCGGAGTGCTCGACGACCTGTACGCCGACGACGGCGTCCTCGGCGTGGTGTGGGGCGGGCGCACGCCCACGATGCGCCTCTGGGCTCCGACCGCGAAGTCGGTGACGCTGCACCGCTTCGAGGACTCCGACCCTGCCACAACCGCCACCACCCACGCCATGGCGTGGGACGAGGCCACGGGAACCTGGAGCGTCACCGGCAACCGGCGCTGGAACGGCGACTACTACCTGTACGAGGTGGAGGTGTATGCCCCCGGCACCGGGCAGGTGGAGACCAACTTGCTCACCGATCCCTACTCACTGTCGTTGGCGACGAACTCCACTCGAACCCAGATCGTCGACCTCGACGACCGTGGTCTCAAACCGCGGCGCTGGGACCGACTCGACAAGCCCGACCTGGCGGCGCCCGAGGACATCGCCATCTACGAGCTGCACGTGCGCGACTTCTCGGTCGACGACCCGACGGTCCCGGCCGGGCAGCGCGGCACCTACAAGGCGTTCACCGTCGAGTCCGACGGCACCGACCACCTCGAGGCGCTGGCGGACGCCGGGCTCACCCATGTGCACCTGCTGCCGGTGTTCGACATCGCCACGATCGACGAGGACGAATCGCAGTGGCAGCAACCCGATCCGGGCGTGCTCGCCGGGTACGCGCCCGACTCAGACCAGCAGCAGGCGGCGGTGGCGGCGACGGCGGATCTCGACGGCTTCAACTGGGGTTACGACCCGTGGCACTACACCACGCCGGAGGGCTCGTACTCCACGGAGCCGGACGGCGCCACCCGGGTGGTCGAGTTCCGCGAGATGGTGCAGGCGCTCAACCGCGACGGGCTGCGGGTGGTGATGGACGTCGTCTACAACCACACCAACTCGTCGGGCCAGGCGGACAAGTCGGTGCTCGATCGCATCGTCCCCGGCTACTACCAGCGCCTCAACGGCGACGGGGTGGTGGAGACGTCGACATGCTGCGCCAACACCGCCACCGAGCACTCGATGATGGAGAAGCTCATGGTCGACTCGGTGGTGACCTGGGCCCGCGAGTACAAGATCGACGGGTTCCGCTTCGACCTCATGGGGCACCACTCCAAGGCGAACATGCTGGCGGTGCGGGAAGCGCTCGACGAGCTCACCCTCGCGGACGACGGCGTCGACGGATCCGAGATCTACCTCTACGGCGAGGGGTGGAACTTCGGTGAGGTGGCCAACGACGCCCGGTTCGTCCAGGCGACTCAGCTCAACATGGCCGGCACCGGCATCGGCACCTTCAACGACCGCATCCGCGACGCCATCCGCGGCGGCGGCCCGTTCGACGGCGGCGACTCGCTGGTGCTCAACCAGGGCTACGTGAACGGCGTGTGGTACGACTCCAACGAGTTGGTGGTCGCCAACGGTGTGCCCGAGGCCGCCCAGCGCGACGAGCTGCTGCTCTCCGCCGACCAGATCCGGGTCGGCCTCGCCGGCAACCTGGCGGCGTTCGAGTTCGTCGACCGCTTCGGCGATCTGGTCACCGGGGCCGGCGTCGACTACAACGGCTCGCCCTCCGGCTACACCGGCGATCCCCAGGAGCACATCGCCTACGCCGAGGCCCACGACAACCAGACGCTGTTCGACGTCGGCCAGTACCACCACCCGCTGGCGACGGCGATGGCGGACCGGGTGCGGGCCCAGAACGTGGCGATGGACGTGGTGGCGCTGTCCCAGGGCGTGCCGTTCTTCCACGCCGGCATGGACATGCTCCGCTCCAAGTCGATGGACCGCAATTCTTACAACTCCGGCGACTGGTTCAACGAACTCGACTTCAGCTACGCAACGACGAACTGGGGGATAGGCCTGCCCATGGCGGCCGACAACGGCGGCGACTGGTATCTGATGGAACCCCGCCTGGCCGACCCCGCCCTGGCACCGGCAGTGGACGACGTCGAGGCGGCGGTGGCGCACTTGCAAGAGATGCTGCAGGTGCGCGGCAGCTCGCCCCTGTTCCGCCTGGGGACCGAGGTCGAGATCATCGATCGTCTGGCGTTCCACAACACCGGCCCCGACCAGGTGCCCGGGGTGATCGTGATGTCTATCTCGGACGAGGTCGGCGAGGACCTCGACCCGGAAGCGGCCTCCATGTGGGTGCTGTTCAACCCGACGGACGAGGATGCGACCTTCGCCGTCGCCGATCTGGTCGGCGCCGACGTGGTGCTGCACCCGGTGCTGGCCGGTTCGGCGGACCCGGTCGTGCGGATGGCGAGCTTCGACGGCCCCACCGGTGAGCTGTTCGTTCCCGCCCGCACCACCGCGGTGTTCGTCGAGCGCCAACCCGACACCACGGCTCCCCAGGTCGAGGCCGAGCTCCGGCCGATCGACGTGCACCGGCGCACCGGCCTCTTCCGGGTGCGCTACGACTGCAGCGACGACCGGGATCCCCCACCCGAGGTCACGGCCGAGTTGAATGGCGTGGCCGTGGCGGATCGGACCAGGGTGCGCCTCAGCATCCGCGACGACAGCGGGTATCGCTGGATCGGCGGCACCCTGGTGATGTGGGGCCCGAGCTTCGAACTGGTCGTGACCTGCACCGACGCCGCCGGGAATGCCACGACGGCAACCGTGGAGCCCGAGTTCAAGTGAAGCCCGCCGGCCCACCGAGCCCGCCCGCTTGATCAGTCGCCGGTACCGACGAGGTGGGCAGCCGGGGCGGCCGCGGCCAACCCGGCATCGGTGGTGACGAAGATGGCATCGAGTTTGCCGGTGAGTTCGACGTAGAGGGCGTCGACCAGCCGGAGGTTGTGGTGGATCTTCCACGCACCGACGAGGAGCGGTGCGAGGTGATGACGACGGATCGGGGCATCCGCGATTCGGCCGAGCCTGGCCGATACCTGCCGCGCCGACATGTCGCCGGAACGCTGGAGTCGGCCCAACGCAGAGAGCACCTCGGCGTCGAAATGGGCGGGGGCGTGGAGCTCGTGACCGCGCAGCCGTTTGGCGACAGACGGCGCCAGCGGCGATCGGACGATGAGGTCGACCATGGCCGATGCGTCGACGACCAGACGTTCAGGCACGATGCTCGAGGTCGTCCTTGGCCGCGCTCACGGCCGCCACAACGGCGTCGTGGCCGATGCCAAGCGGTCGCATCGCGGCGAGATCGTCGAGCCACTCGTTGACGCGGCCTGCGGCGAGGGCACTGCGCAGCGCCACTTGGGCGACGCTGGAGACGTTCAGACCCGCTTCCCTCACCTCGGAAGCCGGGTCGTCGGGTAGGTAGACGTTGACACGAGCCATGCGCATACCATACACACTGGTCTGCGCGCAACAAGTAGGTCGTTTCCGAGTGCCGGACCCGACGAGCCTGCTGGGTGCGCTTCCGGTCGCCTCGGGTCTACGCCAGCACCGCGGCGAACCGCTCGAGGTTGCGTCTCCAGATACGCCGCAGAACGGGGCGGGCCCCCAAACCCGCCAGGACGCCGCCGAGGTACCACGGGAACCTCAGCTCCTCGTTCCAGGTGAAACGGGTGCCGCTCTCGATCTCCTCGAGAATGAAGGAGCCGGTGCCGGAGATTCGCCCGCCGTGGGACACCGCGATGAGGCGAGGCTCGACCCACTCGTCGACCGTGATGTCGTCCTCGGTCACGATGGGACCGACCCGGGTGCGGACCCGCATCTCGGTGCCCACTCCAGAGCGGCGCTCGCCGACGAATTCCATGTGCTCGACGTCGACCATCCAGCCGGTATGGCGTTCGAGCGTGGCGAGTTCTGACCACACCGAGGTGATGGGCCGCGGAAGATCGATCGAGACTGTGATCGTTCGCATTCAGCCCTCGCACGTCGAGAGGCAGGTCATTCGCGAGTGATCCAGATCATCCCGCCGTCGGCGTCGCGCTCGCCGCTCGCTGTGAGGCCGAGGCTCCTGGCCACCCCGTTCGACGCAGCGTGTTCGGGATGGATATGGGCCGAGAACCGGGTGACGCCACGCTGCAGCAGCCAATCGCGCATGGCGGTGGATGCCTCGGAGGCGTATCCGTGTCCCTGCCACGGCGCCCCGACAACCCAGGCGACGTCGGCGAGGTCGCCGGTCACGGTGGCCTGGACGAAGCCGATGGCGTCGCCGTCCAGGCGCAAGATCCAGTTGTACCAGACCTCCTCCGGGCCGGGGCCGCCCGCCGATTGGTAGCGATAGCGCTCTTTGAGCTCGGTGAGCGTTGGTGGTTCCCCACCGGTGAACGTGTAGAGCGCAGGATCTGAGAGCACCGCGACCATACCGGCGGCGTCATCAACAGTGAGCGGGGTGAGCGTCAGCCGCCTCGTACGAATCGCGTCTTTCGATCGCATCGCACCGATGCTTGCCGCATGTCAACCGTCAGGCAATTGCCCCGTGCCCGGGCAACGGCCGCCGGTGCCCCGGGCAGGATTCGAACCCTCGCCCCCGCTGTTCTGATCAGTGAGGTTGCTTCGGCGCGTGGGTGCGATGAGGCGGCGCTCGTACTCGCCATCGTCAACATGCCACGTCAGCGCCACCCGAAGAAGGAGATCGAAGAGGCGCTGGGATCTGCTGAAAGGAGTGGCTGGCGCGTCGGGGTGACGGGCTCTGGCCACCGATGGGGCGTGATGCGATGTCCGGAGCCGTCGCGAGAGGGGTGACAGGTCTCGATCTGGTCGACTCCTCGCAACGCGGCCAACCACGCCAACCAGCTGAGACGGGCCGTGCAGCGATGTCCACATACTGAGGAAGTGAAGCCATGACCTCATACGAGTTCACCCTGATTGTCGAGGGAGCGGACCTCCAGGACGACACCCACATTGAGGCGTTGTTCGCTGCAGGATGCGACGATGCGACGGTGGGGCGTGTGGGCGGCGTCCAGTACGTGGATTCTGATCGGGAGGCCGGATCGCTACCGAGCGCGGTTGTTGCCGCCGTCAACGTGATCGAGACAGCGGTGCTCGGTGCGCGGGTGGTGCACGTCGAGCCCGATGGCCTCGTATCGATGGCCGAGATCGCAGAGCGGACCGGCCGTACCCGCGAGAGCGTCCGGCTCCTGATCAGCGCTGAACGCGGCCCTGGCGGATTCCCGGCGCCGGTGACGCACTTTCGGAGGCGGCAGCGGATGTGGCGATGGCAGCAGGTCGCGGTGTGGTTCGCCCAGGTGCTCGACGAACCACAGCTCGTCGGCGATCCAGGGACGGCGCAGTTCATCACAGCCTT
>Ga0214471_10000465_pt1 | contig 35044 bp, 35 predicted proteins | sample RVTome_5_FD_207665 | JGI IMG/M metagenome (GOLD analysis project Ga0214471, IMG submission 207665) | Soil microbial communities from uranium-contaminated site in the Upper Colorado River Basin, Wyoming, United States - RVT142D155 | ecosystem: Environmental > Terrestrial > Soil > Contaminated >... | reverse complement strand
CACGTTCAATCACGGGCACCAGTGCGGCTTCGGCAGCTGCTGGGCGACCACGCACAACGTGAACGACAAGCGCTCGTTCGGGATGATCTCCTCCACCGAGGCCAACGTGCTGGACGGGCGCGATCCCTGGTCGCTCACGGCCGGAGAGGCGTTCATCATTTTCCGGACCAAGGGCTTCCCGACGGAGCGAGCCACGTTCAACAAGTACGTGCCGGGCGTGCAGGGACCGCCGGCGGCGACGTGGGACTATAACAAGGATGGGACCCCCGACACGCTGTTCTTCGACTCGTGCGCGGATCAGGGGTGCGTCGTCGCGTCGGCGGATACGTTCCCCGGCGGGCAGACGAACGCCTACGGCAACGTGGGTGGGATCCTCGCGGCCGGGCCGTTCCCGCTGGCGGCGGCGGACTCGACGTCGTGGTTCGTGGCATTCGTGGGCGAGGCGGACTCGGCGCGGACCTGGGCGGCGATTGACGCCACGATTGACATGTATCTCAACCTGTTCCTCACGCCAGACGCGCCGCCCGTGCCGAGGATCGTGGCGACGCGCCTCACGAGCGCCACGGAGGGAGGTGGCACCGTACCGCCGGAAATCCAGCTGATCTTCACCGACGAACCCAAGGCCTGGGTGGATCCGTACCTCGCGAAGCTCGCGGACGACATTGAGGCAGCCGCGGCGGGGTCGTCGCTGGGCCTGTTGCGGGCGGCCAATCCGGATCTCGCCGATTCGATCCGCGCGCGGGCGCGGGACAACTTCGAGCGCCTCGAGGTCTACAAGTCGTGCGACGGCGGCCTAACGTTCACGGGTGACGCCGATTGCGTTGGCGACCCCACCCGGGACGCCACTGGGCTGCCCACCGACCTGGGCTGGGTGGCGTACGCCCTCTACGAGAACCCGGGCTCCGGCGTTCCGAACGTGTTCACGGACCGGAACGTGTTCGCGGGCCGCAACTACCTGTATGTGCTGGTCACGAGGAGCCGCGGAGCCACGTTCCCGATCGTGGATCCCATGACCGGCGGCTTCGCCCAGTTCCAGTTCGCGCCGTCGGTGCGGAGCGTCCTGGCCACCTCCCCGGGCAGCCCCAACGTGGCCCGCGTCTACGTACCGGTGAGCCGGCCGGCCGGATACCGGCCCGCCCGGCTCGAGTACAGCGAGACGGGACGCGCCACCGTGCCGTTTGCCGTGGAGGCCACCGAGACGACGCGCGGTGGGGACTACGCGATCCGGTTCGGCAACCGGATCACGGTCGAGCGGGACAGTTCCATCTCCCGGCGCGTGGGTGACGGCACGCGGGTCATCGTGGCGCGCGTGGTGAACGCGGCGCCCACGGGCACGCCGACGGTCGTGCGGGCCGACACGTCGTTCCGCGACGGCGCCGACCTCGTGCCCGTGGCGGGCCAGCCCACCGCCTCGTCCGTGACCACGCTGGACGACACCGTGCGCACGACTGACGTGTACGCAGCCCTGGGGTTCGTGCTGACCGCCGGCGCCACGCCCATTTTCGCGAGCCGGACGCTCTCGGGCGCGGACGCCACCCCGCCCAACGTCTTCGGGCTCGCCGACTTCCCCGGCTTCACGGTCACCGCCGACAACACCTGGGCCGGAGCCTTCCGAGCGGAGACCGAGCAGACGTTCCGCGGAGCCCTGACACGCCAGGCGCAGGGTCTGCCGGACACCGCGGTCATCGTTCCGCGCGCGCATGTGGACGGGTTCATGGCCCAGTGGCGGGAGCAGAATTCAGCCCGGACCATATACGGGCTCGGCCGCTATGTCCTCCGGTGGTCGGACGACGCGTTCGGCCTGCCGCGCGGGCTGTCCACGCTGGGCGCGGGTTCGGAAGCGGAGCTGCAGGCCGCCCTCAACGCCCGGGCCGTGGCGACTACCGGACGGACCGACGCGCAGGCCGCGGCGCTGCTGGACCCGGCGCTCCAGCAGGCCGTGACGCAGCAGGATCTCGTGGCGCTGAAGCTGCCGTTCGGGGTCTGGAACAGCACGTACCAGCGGGACGTGGAGGTGGCCATGCTGCAGCGGACGCTGACCCAGGCGGCCAACGTGGCGAACTCGTACCGGCTGGGGCAGGGGGCGGACACGCTGCGGGTGCGCATTCCCGAAGACGTGTGGGTGCCCGGGGACTTGCTCTACTTTATCGAACCGGTGACGCGCGACTCCATCGCGTTTGGCAATACCGTGCTCGGCACAAGCGGTCAGCCGCTACGGGTGACCGACAATCAGGTGACCTTCGGGGCGGCGGTCGTGGGCTGCAGCACGCCGAACCCGCCGTATTGCAATCCCCTGGGACCCAACATGCCCGGCTCGACCGGCTGGCTCGCGACCAGCGTGGGTGACAGCGCGCAGTTCGAGTACCTCGTGGGGTTCGATCCGAACGACCGCTGGGTGTTCACGCTCACGCCGCCGCTCGACGCCACGCGCATCGGCGTGGTGACCGACTCCGCCCTGGCACGGATTCGCGTGGTCCCCAATCCGTTCGTGATCCACTCGGAATACCAGGTCACCGGGACCGACGGGCGGTTGCTCTGGACCAACCTGCCGCCGCGCGGGACGCTCCGGATCTACACCGTCTCCGGCCAGTTCGTGCAGCAGATCCAGTGGACCCCCGACGACCTCGCCGCCACGGGTGACCTGGCCTGGAACCTGCGCAGCCGCGAGGACGTGGACATCGCGAGCGGGCTCTACATCTGGGTGGTGACGGCGCCGTCGGAGCCCGCGAGCGCGGCCAGCCGGCCGGTGATCGCGCGGGGAAAGTTCGTGGTCATCCGGGGGCGGCCGCGCTAGAGCGCGCTCCAAAGGACGAGGCACCAGACGCCTTGCAAAAGACGCCGCGGCGTCGCGGCATCTCATGAGTGACGGCGGGCGTGCGACGGAGGACCGATGAGCGAGCCGGAGACGATCGCCGGGCTGCGCGAGCAGTTGGAGCGCGTGGACGCCCAGCTCCTGACGCTGGCCGCCACGCGGATCCGGCTCGGCCGCGCCGTGGGGGAGGCCAAGGCGCGCGACGGCCTTCCCACCGTGGACTACGGGCAGGAGCGCGCGGTGCTGGCGCGCGCGCGGCGCGTGGCGGAAGGCGAGGGGCTCGATGCCTCGGTCGCGGAAGATCTGCTGGCCCGGCTCATTCGCGCGTCCGTGACCGCCCAGGAGGCGGACCGCGTCCGGCAGGCCGGCGTGGGGTCGGGCAAGCGCGCGGTGGTCGTTGGTGGCGCGGGGCGCATGGGCCGGTGGTTCGTGCGGTTCCTGGCGGACGCCGGCTACCGCACCGCCGTCCTCGATCCGGCCGCGTCACCGCAGGAGAACGACACCAGCCGGGCGCAGCTCGCCGACGCGGATCTCGTGCTGTGCGCCACCCCTCCGCGCCTGACGGCGGAGTTGTACGAGACGTGGTGCGGCGGGCCGCCCCGCGGCGTCGTGGCGGACATCGCAAGCATCAAGACCCCGCTGATCGGCGCCATCACCCGCCTGCGGGCCGCGGGAGCGCGTGTGGCGTCGCTCCACCCGATGTTCGGCCCGGCCACGGTCCTGCTCCGGGACGCGGACGTCGTGGTCTGCGACACGGGCGACGCCGACGCCCTCCGTGCGGTGGAGGCGCTGTTCGCCCCCACCACCGCGCGGCTCGTGCGGCTTCCGCTGGACGCGCACGACCGTGTCATGGCCGACCTGCTGGCGCTGGCGCACGCCGCGGCCATCGGGTTTGCCGCCGCCCTGCCGGACGCGGACCATCCCGTCCGGAGCACGACGTTCCAGGCGCTCGAGCGGATTGCCGCTGACGCGGTGGCCGAGAGTCCGGCGGTCTACTTCGAGATCCAGGCGGCCAATCCCCACGCGGCGGCCGCGGTGGACCGGCTCCGTGGCGTGCTGGCGAGGTTCGCGGATGCCGTGGCGCGTGGGGATACCGCGGCATTCGCGGCCCTGATGGACGAGGGCAAGCGGCACACCGGCGGGGCGTAAACCGTCTTTTCACCTTGACGGGCGCGTCCCGGGGGCGTACATGTCCCGTTCGGCGCATGCCCCGAGCTCCTGGGTACGCGCCACATCGGAAGCAATCGCGAAAGGGAACGGGGTCTCAATGACGCCGGCAGGCAGTCCGGGGGGCTCGCCGGGCGTGGGTGGCATGCTGCTGCTCTTCGCGCTCGTTGCCGTCATCGGCGGCCCGCTCGTGTTCGTGATCTGGGAGACCATCAATCACGTGTTGACGGGCAACCTCGGCGCGGTCCGGCTGGAGTGGTTCCTGCCGGCCGCGGTCGCGTTCGGGGTGCTCCTCGTCGTTCTCGGGCGCGTGCTGCGCCGCTGGTCCGCGGGCGCCTGAGACCAGGATGTTGAGCACAAGTGCGGGAGGTAGCGTGACCGAGCCCCAGCAGCAGGAATCCCCGAAACAGGAACCAGAGCCGGATGTCAGCGGCACGGTCTTCCTCATGGCCCTCTTCCTGATGGCCACGATCGGCCTGTGGGTGATCATGTACCTCAAGCTGATCGGGCGGTGAGCCGATGCGAGTCCACGTCTACGAAAAGGGGTTCCTGGGGGTGGGGGCGGTCCTGCTCGTCGTGATCATGGGCACGCTCGCCTACACGTCGCTCGCGATGGGCATTCACCTGCCGGGGCACGTGCAGCAGGTGGATCCCGCACAGGTGCGCACGCTGCCGCCCTTCGACAATCCGGGGCTCCGCCAGGTCGGCGAAAACCGGTACGAGGCGGTGTTCCTCGGCTCGGCCTGGCAGTTCCAGCCCGCGGAGATCCGCGTGCCGGTCGGGGCCCACGTCACGTTCATCGCGACGAGCACAGACGTGCTGCACGGCTTCGCGATCGAGCGCACCCGGCTCAACATGATGCTGATCCCCGGTCAGGTGACAAAGAACGATTACACGTTCACCGAGCGCGGCGAGCACCTCATCATCTGCCACGAGTACTGCGGCGCGGGCCATCACATCATGTACGGAAAGGTGATCGTCGAATGAGCGCCCCCCTCGTCCACGATCCGTCGGGCTTCCGGCTGCCCGACTCGCAGCGCCGGGCGCTGCAGTGGAGCATGTTCATTGCCATCGTGGCGATGTTCGCCGGCGTGGCGCACGGGTTCGCGCAGGCGCTCTCGTACGCCGGCATCAACGTCCTCCAGTCCTTCCCGGGCCTGCGGAGCTACTACCAGGGGCTCACGGTCCACGGCGTAACCAACGCGCTCGTGCTCACCTTCGCCTTCTCCAATGGCTTCCTGCCGATGCTCACGGCGCGCGCGCTGAGCCGGCCGCTCAATACGTTCCTGGTGCGGGCCACGTTCGGTGCCATGGCGGCCGGGGTGGCCCTGGCGGGCTACGCCATGCTCGCCAACAAGGCGAGCGTGCTGTACACGTTCTACGCGCCGCTCCAGGCGCACTGGACGTTCTACCTGGGGCTCGTGCTCGTGGTGGTCAGCACCTGGCTGGCGGCCCTGAACATGTTCCTGACGCTGGGCGCGTGGCGGAAGGAGCACAAGAGCGAGCGGATCCCGCTGCTGGCGTACATCTCGGTGATCTCGTACGCCATGTGGTTCCTGGCGTCGCTGCCGGTGGCGGTGAGTATCCTGGGATTCCTGCTGCCCTGGTCGCTCGGGCTCCTGGAACGCGTGGACCCGCTGCTCAACCGGACGCTGTTCTGGTTCACGGCGCACGCCATCGTCTACGCCTGGCTCCTCCCGGCCTACGTGTCGTGGTACGCGCTGATCCCGAAGCAGGTGGGTGGCAAGCTCGTGAGCGACGCGCTGACGCGGGGCGCGTTCATCATGTTCCTCCTGCTCTCGATCCCCACTGGGTTCCACCACCAGTACACGGACCCCGGGATCTCTACCACGATGAAGGCGTTCCACGCCCTGCTCACGTTCGGCGTGTTCTACCCGAGCCTCGCCACGGCCTTCAGCGTCACGGCTTGCCTCGAGATGGGCGGGCGGGCGCGCGGCGGCAGAGGCCTGCTCGGGTGGATCACCAGGCTTCCCTGGGGCGACCCGTCGGTCTCGGCGCAGCTACTCGCCATGCTGACGTTCGTGCTGGGCGGCATCACCGGCCTCATCAACGCCAGCTACACGATGAACCAGGTGGTGCACAACACCGCGTGGATCCCCGGCCACTTCCACATGACGGTGGGCAGCGCCGTGTATCTCACGATCATCGGCGTCACGTACTGGGCCGTGCCGTACCTCACGGGCAAGAAGCTCTGGGCGCCCAAGCTCGCGGTGGCGCAGTCGTGGATCTACGCCATCGGGCTCCTGATCTTCGCCCGCGGCCTCATCTCGGGCGGTCTCCAGGGGATGCCCCGCCGCACGTTCATCGCGGAGGCTACGTACGAGGCCGCCGGATGGAAGCTGGCCGGAGCCCTGACGGGGATCGGCGGCACGATCATGACCGTCGGCATGCTGATCTTCTTCCTGATCATGGCCATGACCTGGCTCACCGGGAAGCAGGACGGCGCGCCGGTGGACATCCCCGTGTCGGAGTCCCTGACCACGCCGGCCACGACGGGCTGGGAACGCAAGATGGACAACATCCGGCTCTGGGTGATCATCGCGGTGGCGCTCATCCTGGTCGCGTACGGGCCGTTTTTCCTGACGTATTCGGTGAACCTGGTGTCGCCGGGGTTCAAGCTCTACTAGGAAAGGCAGAGGGGCAGAGACGGGCTTCCCGCTGCCCCTCTGACACGGTGCTTCGGTCGGGCTTGCGGTGGGGCACGGGGAAGCACATCATAGCCGAGTCCTTCGTTCGCACATGGGATGATCGCCTGCCAAGGGGGGAACGCATGTCGGAACCCGGCGGGGCGGCCGATGCCGGCCGTCCACTCACGTTGCGCCTGATCCTCTTCGAGGGGTTCGTTGCCGGCGCCATCGGCGCGGTGGCGGTGGCCACGTGGTTCCTGATCGTGGATACGATCGCCGGCCGTCCGTTCTTCACTCCGGCCATGCTCGGCTCGGCGGTGTTCTGGGGGAACCTCGATCCGTCCACCGTCGAGATCACGTTCCCGGCGGTCATCGGGTATACGATGCTGCACGTGCTGCTGTTCGTCGGGGCGGGAGCCGCGGCGGCGGCGTTCGCGGCGCTGGTCGAGATCTTCCCGACCACGGCGTTCCTTGTGGTGTTCCTGTTCGCGGTGTTCGAGGTCGGCTTCTACATCATCGTGGCGACGCTCGCGCAGCCGCTCCTCGGCGCGCTCGCATGGTCGAACGTGGCGGTCGGCAACTGCCTCGCGGCGTTCGGGATGGGCTTCTACCTCTGGCGCGCCCACCCGCGGATCCGGCAGCAGCTGGCTGAGCATCCGCTGGGCGAGTCGGTGGATGGCGCGGTGCGGGCGCCGAATCACTAGGGAGGGCAGCGCTGCCCTTGCTGCCCTTCATTGCCCTCACTGCCCTTCACTGCTCCTGCCCTCTGCCGGATCCGCCGTGTACCGGACGGTAAGGCACCCGGCGGTCGGGCCCGGGCAGTAGTACCCGAGTACCTCGAGCGTGACGGTGTGACCGCCATCGGTACGCAGTTGGTAGGGGTGTCCGGCCGGGCGCAACAGATGGGCCAGGAAGTCATACCGGTACCAGCGGGTGAGATTCCCGGTCGCATCGGCGACCGAGGGGGCAGTGAGGGCAGGGGTCACCGGCACGCGGAGCTGGAAGCGCCGGGCGGCGAGATCCCAGCCGTGCGAGTCGGGCGGCGCCAGCAGCAGGCCACGGTCGAGGTCCAGGTAGTGCCACCGTTCGCTGTCCCGGACGTCCAGCGTCACGGTGTCGGTTCGACCCGCCGCGAGCGGACGTGGGGTGTGGGCTCCGAGCGTGAACGTCTCGACACGCTTCGGGGCCAGCGACTGGGCCAGCAGCAGCGCCAGGAACGCCACGAACACCATGGCGGCAACCACGAGCAGGACCGGAGGGCGACTGGCCGACATGACCGCAGAGACTACGGACGCCCCCGCCGCGGTGTCAAACCGCCACTGGCTGAAGCGCGACTGGCCCACCGCCCGGAAGGCCAAGTTCCGGCAGGCGGCGTTCGTGTATCTCCACGTGGGGCTTCTGTACGAGGCCGCCGCCATCGCCATGCGCAACTACGAGTTGCTCCCCGAGCGGTTCGGCCCGCCCGGGCTGTATCTGGCACTCGGTGTCGTGATCACCGGCCTCGTCTTCGCCGGGCTCTACTGGGCGCAGAACGAGTGGGTGGCGCGCGTGGTGTGGGCCATCCAGGCGTTCCGGCTCCCGCCCCTCGTGAGCCGCGGGTTCTTCTACAACCTGGCCGAAATGCGGCTGCCGCCCGCGTTCTACATCGCGGCGTTGATCGTCGTGCTCGTATCCATGTGGATGCTGGCGAGGGCGGGGTGGGATCTTTGAGACGGCGGATCTCCGAGTGACCTTCCGCACCTACTTCGCCGTCCCCGACAAGGACCGCTCCGATCTCATGGGCCAGGTCACGGCCCAACGGGCGCGGGTGGCGGAGCGGCTGGCGACCGTGCGGTCCGTGGTGACGGTGGTGAGCGGAAAGGGTGGCGTGGGGAAGAGCTTCACCACCGCGTCGCTCGCCGTGGCCGCGGCCCGGCGGGGGCTTGCCGTGGGGGTCGTGGACGCCGATCTCCGGAGCCCCACCGTTGCCCGCATGCTCGGCGCCGCCGGGCCGCTCGCGGTGGGGGAATCGGGTGTCACGCCCGCCGCGGGCGCGGCCGGCGTGCGGGTGATGTCGGCCGACTTCCTGCTCGACGACGGCAAGCCCCTGGTGTGGCGCGAGCCCCCCGCCGAGGGGTTCGTGTGGCGCGGAGCCATGGAGGTCGGCGCGCTCCGCGCGTTCCTGGGCGACGTCGCCTGGGGCGCGCTGGATCTCCTCCTCGTGGACCTCCCGCCGGGTGCCGACGGTATGAGCGACATGGCCACCCTCGCCCCGGCGCTGGCCGGCGCGGTGGCGGTCACCATTCCGTCCGAGGAATCCCGCCGGTCCGTCGCCCGCACGATGCGGGCGCTCGTGGACGGCGGGCAGACGGTTCTGGGCGTGATCGAGAACATGGCGGGCTATGCGTGCGGGGCGTGCGGCCACGTGGGGCCGCTCTTCCGGGGGTCGGCGGGAACGGATCTGGCAGGGGAGTTCCGGGTTGACCTGCTCGGGCGAATCCCGTTCGATCCCTCCGCGACTCCCGAGGAACCCGGCCGGGCCTGGGGAACAATCGTGGACATGCTGATCGAAAGGCTGCGATGAAGTTCCTGTGTCTCGACTGCGACCAGCAGATGACCTTCGCCGAGCGGAAGGAGCCGGGCGACGGCACGTTCGCGGCCTCCTTCACGTGTCCCGCCTGCGGCCGCTCGGTGGCGATGCTCGCGAATCCCATGGAAACACAGCTCGTGGGCGCCCTCGGTGTGCGGATCGGCGGCCGCGAGCTGGACGAGCAACCCATGGAGTTCGTCCGGAAGAACGTGGTGGGCCGGGACGACGCGTTCGCCGACGCGCCGGACCAGGCAGGCGTGCCGGGGCGGCCCGTGTGGACCGCGGAGGCCGAGGAGCGGCTGAGGCGGGTCCCGGGATTCGTGCGGGGGATGGTGAAGAAGATCTATGGCGAGTACGCGGCGGACCGGGGGATCGCGGAGATTACGCCGGCCGTGATGGATCAGGCCCGGATCGAGCTTGGGCTCGAGGGGATGTGAGCGTGGCGGAGCGCGTCATCGCGGGGCTCACGATCCGGATAGACGAGCTGCTGTGCGTGGGCTTCGGCGACTGCGTGGGCGTGGCGCCGGAAGTGTTCGTCCTGAACGGCGATGGCACGGTGGATTTTCTGGACGGCCAGGTGGTAGAGCCGGAGCGCCTGGTCGAGGCGTGCCGGGTGTGTCCGGTGGACGCGCTGACGGTGGTGGACGGATCGGGGAAACAGTTGGCGCCCTTACTCCCTTGACATCCCCTACCCGGCCTGCCCATACTCGCGGCGTAAAATCCAACTGACTCTGTCGCAAAAACCGGTGCCGTGGTCACCCCAGCGCCGTGCACATAGTGGGACATCAGCGGCGCTCCCAGCGCGCCGACTCGGCTCATCCGATTCCGAGGTCTCGCATGTACCGCGAGGTGTTCGTTCCCGTCGACAACTCCCAGCATTCCGACTGGGCGGTCGACCGGGCCATCGAAGTCTGTGCCCGCACCAGGGGCCGGATCACCGGCAACCACGTGTACGCCGCCCGGCTGCACGACGTCCGGTTCCGCCAGCTGGAAACCGGTCTCCCGGCCCAGTTCCAGACGCCGGAGGAGATCAAGCGGCAGCGCAAGGTCCACGACAAGCTGATCGAGAAGGGCCTCCAGCTCATCTCCGACTCGTTCCTCGACCAGATCGAGCAACGCTGCGAGCGCGCGGGCGTCGCACTCCGGCGCCAGTTGCTCGAGGGCATCAACTATGAGGAGATCGTGAAGGAGGTGAACGGCGGCGCGGGCCAGTTGCCCAGCCTGATCGGGTTCGATCCCAACATCGCGTCCCACTACGACGGCGGCGACCACGTCCGGAGCGACGTTCGGCTGGGCGCCGACGGGCGCATCGTGGCGGAAGACGAAACGGCCGATGAAAAGGTCGCCGGGTCGTCGGGCCGGGAGTACGACCTGCTGGTGATCGGAGCGCACGGGATCGGACGGCAGCCGTACTCGCAGCTGGGCGGCGTCGTGGCGCGCGTGGCCCGCGGGGTTGACCGCGACATGCTGCTCGTCCGCAACGACCAGCCGCTCACCGGCGGCAAGGTCCTGGTGGCCGTGGACGGCTCGGCCTACAGCTACCGCGCCATGCGCGTGGCGCTCGAGTTGGCGCGGACGTTCGGCGCCACGCTCCACGTGTGCAGCGCGTTCGACGTCGAGTATCACCACGCGGTGTTCCACAACATCAAGGACGTGCTGTCGGTCACGGCCAAGAAGGTCTTCAAGTTCGAGGAGCAGGAGGAGCTGCACAACAACATCATTGACAAGGGGCTCCTCAAGCTCTGCCAGGCCAACCTCAAGCGCGCGGAGGTGATGGCGCGCGAGTTCCCGGACGTTTCGGTCGTCACGCAGATCCTGATCGGGAAGCCGTTCCAGGTGATCCTCCAGTGGGCGGAGGAGGTGCAGCCGTCCCTCATGGTGATCGGCCGGCACGGCGCCCACCGCATTGACGGCACGGACGCGGGCTCGCAGGCGGAGAACCTGCTGCGGCTCGCGCCCTGCAATATCCTGGTGACCGGCACGGTGGGCATCCGGCCGGAAGACATCCCGTGGATCGAGGAGGACGGCGAGGCCGGCCTCACGTGGGCGCCGGATGCCGAGGTGCGGATCCTTCGCGTGCCGCCGTTCGCGCAGGGCATCGCGCGGCGGGCCGTGGAGGAGTTCGTGATGGAGCAGGGCGGCGACCTCGTCACGGGCCGCTGGCTGGACGAGGCCATCAAGAAGCTCCTCCCAACGCACATGCAGCTCATCATGGGCATCGGCGACGCCGAGGAGCTGGCGCGCGCCGAGGTGAAGGCCGAGGAGCAGATGGCCAAGACGGTCGTCCTGGGCAACGACGCGGACGCGGAGCCCGCCGGCCGGTTCGTCGAGGTGAAGTGTCCGATGACGCATCATGTGTCCACGCGCGAGCGAACGGTGGCGGACCCGCCGGTGTGGACGCTCGAGGCGTTCGACCGGTTGAAGGTGGTCCCCCTCATCGCGCGGCCGCTGGCCCGGAGCACGGTGGAGCGGTTTGCCAAGGGGCACGACCTGTGGCGCATCACGACGTCGGTGATGGACGAGAACAAGCAGGCCATGATCGAGGCCGACGAGTTCGACGCCGAGACCATGATGGGGATGTTCCGCGAGCTGCGCGCCAAGCAGATCCGCGCGGAAGCGGAAGGCGGCGACGCGCTGTCGCCCGAGATGCGGAAGTTCATCGAGGAGGCCAAGGCCTCGGGCGTCACCCGCTGCCCCATCCGCGACATCGAGGCGCAGGCGGCCAAGTGTCCCGTGGACTTCAAGACCGTGACGCCCGAAGAAGCCAGGGCAGCCGTCGCCCGTCTGGTTTCCGAGCAGGGGAACGGGAGCCACTAGGCGTGGGCACACCATCCGTGGCCCTGCTGGGGGATGCCCATCCCGACGCGCCAGGCGGCGACCACGTCCCGCACGTGGTCGCCTGGAACCTCACCCGCCGGTGCAATCTGGAGTGCGCTCACTGCTACATCGCGGCCGGCCCGTCGGAGACGGCCGCCGACGAGCTGACCACCGCCGAGTGCCTGCGCATTGCCGACGAGATCCTGGCGCTGAACCCGGCGCCGATGTTCATCCTGTCGGGCGGCGAGCCCCTGTTGCGGGACGACCTCGAAACGCTCGCGGCCCACGCATCCGCGCGCGGCGCCACAGTGGTCGTGGGCACCAACGGCACGCTGCTCACCGACGAGCGAATCGGGACGCTCCAGGACGCGGGCGTGCAAGGTGTGGCCGTGAGCGTCGAGTCGCTGCGGCCCGAATACCACGACCGGTTCCGCCACGGTCACGGCTCGCTCCAGGCCACCCTGGACGCCGTGGACCGCCTTGGCCGGCACGGCCTCGACTTCGTGATCCAGACGACGCTCACGCGCGGCAACCGGAACGAGCTTGGGGAGCTGGTGCGCTGGGCCGCCGAGCGGGAGGCCGTGGCGTTCAACGCGTACTTCCTCGTGGCCGCGGGGCGGGGCGCGCGGCTCACGGACCTCTCACCGGACGAGTACGAGAGCGCGCTGACGGAGCTGGTGGACCTGCACGTGGAGCACCTGGGCCGCATGATGGTCCGCGCCAAGTGCGCGCCGCAGTTCATGCGGCTGGTGCACCAGCGCACGCCTGACTCGCCCATCCTCAACTACCGCACCCGCTGTCCCTGCGGCGTGCAGTACTGCCGGGTGACGCCGGACGGGAAGCTGACGGCCTGTCCGTATCTCCCCGAGCCCGCGGGCGACCTCAGAACCCAGCCTTTCGAGGAGGTCTGGCGAGAGTCGCCGCTGTTTACCGCGCTGCGCGGTGGCACGCTGGGCGGCCGGTGCGGCCGGTGCGAATACCGAAGCCTCTGCGGCGGCTGCCGGGCCCGTGCCTTCGGTGAGACCGGCGATTTCCTGGCCGAGGATCCCTCCTGCACGTACCAGCCCGACGGCGTGCGCGAGCCGATCGCGGCTGCTCGCCCGGTGACCTACGGCGCCGCGGCCGCCGCCTCGATGACATGGAGCCGGGAAGCGCGCGCGCGGATGGAGCGGATTCCGTCGTTCGTACGCGGTGTCGTGATGCAGCGGGTCGAAGACTATGCCCGCCGCCAGGGGCATCAGGAAGTGACCACCGAGCTGCTCGCGGAAGTCCGGAGCGCCATGCCCGTGGACTTCTCCAAACGTCTGCCGTTCTTCCTCCGCCAGGGCACCGGCAATGAATACTGAGCTGCTGAGCCTGGTGCAGGCGGTCGCCGACACGACCGGCGCCTACGGGCGGTTCCCGGGGATCGGCGCGCGCGCCGCCGTCTGGATTGCCGCCCAGGTGCACCTGATGTTCGCCGCGTTCGTGCTGGGCGTGCCGATGTTCGCGGTGATCACGGAGCTGATCGGCATCGTTGCCAAGGACGAGAAGTACGACAAGCTGTCCAAGGAATTCACGCGGCTCCTCGTGTTCGCGTACAGCGCCACCGCGCTCTGGGGCACGGTGCTCGTGTTCTTCCTCACGACCCTCTACCCGAAGTTCTGGGGCCACATGGCCCGGATCTTCGGGCTCTCGATGTGGATCTACGTCGGTCTCTTCTTCGTCGAATCGTTCACGCTCTACCTGTACTACTACGGCTGGGACCGCTGGAAGCTGGGCCGCGCCAAGTGGGGCCACTGGGGGCTGGGCCTCCTGCTCAACGGCTGGGGCACGGCCGTGATGTTCATCGCCAACGGGTGGCTTACGTACATGATGTCGCCGCCCTCGGGCGTCACCGCGGAGACGCTGCCCGAGTCGGTCGGCACCTGGAACGCCATCGCCAACGCCACCTGGATGCCCATCAACATCCACCGGCTGATCGCCAACGCGGTGTTCGGCGGCTCGATCGTGGCGGCGTACGCCGGCTACCGGTTCCTGGCCGCCCGGACCGACGAGGAGCGCGCGCACTACGACTGGATGGGCTACGTCGGGAACTTCATCGCCATCTCGACCTTCATCGTGCTCCCCTTCGCGGGCTACTGGCTGGGCCGCGAGATCTACGAGTACAACCAGCAGATGGGCATCACGATGATGGGCGGGTTCATGAGCTGGCTCTGGATCGTGCAGGCCGTGCTGATCGGCGTGCTGTTCCTGGCGGCCAACTACTACCTCTGGCTCGGCATGGGGCGGATCCCGGGCGCGGAGCGGTTCGCGCCGTACACCAAGTGGATGCTGCTGCTGCTCGTGATCTGCTGGATCGTGTGGGCCACGCCGCACACCATGATCGCGAGCCGGGAGGAACTGGCAGCCATGGGCGGCTCGCACCACCCGTTCCTCAACGTGCTCGGCGTGATGAGCGCCAAGAACACGGCCGTGAACCTGATGATCCTCACCACGTTCCTGTCGTTCCTGATGTACCGGCGCGCCAACAAGCGGCCCACCGTGACGTGGGCGCGAAGCGGCACGATGGTGCAGGGAGCGATGTTCGCACTCTCGGCGGCGGTCGTGCTGTTCTACGGCGTCTACGGGTACGTCGTCGAGGCCATCGTGCGAATCGGGTTCAGCGTGTACCAGGTGGCGGCGGTGCTGGCGTGCATCCTCACGGTCACGGCCATTGACATCGCCCTCGGCCGCGGCGCCGAGTCGCGCGGGGCCATCCGCTGGGGCCAGATGCCGGAGCGCTCGCAGTACGCCCTGTTCGTGCTGGCCGTGACGTTCACGTGGCTCATGGGGCTCATGGGCTTCGCGCGGAGCGGGATCCGCCAGCACTGGCACGTCTGGGAGGTAATGCGGGATACGAGCGTGGACGCGGCGACCCCGGCGCTGGGCTTTGCGGCGAACGTGATCAGCGTCTGCGTCCTGATCTTCCTGGGTCTCGTGGCCTTCATCTTCTGGCTCGGTGGGCTCGCGGAGCGGGTCGCCGCGAAGCCGCAGCCCGCGGGGGGCTGACCGCCATGTGGCGCACCAACCTCAAGGTCTTCGTCCTCGCCGTCCTGGTCGTCGGTTTCTACACGATGGTGGCTCACATCATCCCGCAGCTGGAGTCCGAGGTGCCCGAGGCGCTGGACCTGAGTGGCGATACGAGCCCCGAGGCGCTGGCGGCCGCCGGCGAGCGAGTCTACAACGGTGCCGGCGGGTGTACGGCGTGCCACGGCCTTGGCACGCGGGCGCCCAACGTCCTCACCGACCATGCCGGCGAGGGCGCGATCGGCGCGCGCTGCGGGGGCCGGGAGCCCGGGAAGGACTGCAAGGCGTACCTGTGGGAGTCGCTCACGATACCCGGCGAGTACCTCGTGGCCGGCTTCGAGAACATCATGCCGGACATGCGCCGCCAGCTGCCCGAAGACCAGATCTGGGCCCTGGTTGCCTTCCTCCAGGCGCAAGGCGGCGAGGTGACGGTCACGGGAGCCGATCTGCAGTCGGCCTCGACCGCCCCGACCGCCACGACTGCCTTGTCCGCCACGACCGATCCGCGCCAGCTCCTCCAGGAGAACGCCTGCCTCGGCTGTCACGCCATTGACGGCGCCGGCCCTCCTCTTGGGCCTTCCTTCGACGGCGTCGGCACCCGGCTCACGGCCGACGGCATCCGCCGCAGCATCCTCGATCCCGCCGCCGAGGTCGCCAGCGGGTACGAGCAGTTCGCGGAGCTGATGCCCAAGACGTTCGGCCAGCAGCTCACGGCCCAGCAGCTCGAGGCCATCGTCCAGTTCCTGGCGGCCCGGAAATGAGCCGGGTCCGCGAGCTGCTCCGGCACCCGTTCTGGCAGGCGGTCCTGCTGCTCGTCGTGGCGTGGGCCGTGTTCAAGTACGGGATCGCGGTCCTGCCGCCCCTGCTGGGGTTCCGGAGCGCGCCCGTGCCGCAGAGCGTGCTCGTCCAGTACATGCTCTCGGCGCTCGTCGGCGTCCTGCTGTTCGTGAGCAGTGACGAGCAGCGCTGGCGCCGGTTCCGCGAGCCCATCACCGCGACCATGGTGGAGCCGGACAGACGCTGGCTCCGCGGCTCGCTGCTGGTGGCGGTGCCGGTGCTGGTGGGGTTCACGGCCTACCAGCAGACGCGGCCGCGCGTCTCGGCGCCCGTCCAGCTCCGGTCCATCCACCCGGCCCCGCCGAGCGCGATCACGTTCCGCGGCCAGACCATGCAGCTCACGGGCCTCGAGAACCCGCTCCGGGGCCGCGGCTCCATGGAAGCGCACGTGCTCGAGGGTCGCCGGGTCTACTACCAGAATTGCCTGCCGTGCCACGGCGACCGGCTGGACGGGGAGGGCCACTTCGGCCACGGCTTCAGCCCCACCCCCCTGTCGTTCACCGATCCCGGCACCATCGCCCAGCTCACCGAGAGCTACGTGTTCTGGCGGATCGCCAAGGGGGGACCGGGCCTGCCGCGCGAGGGTGCGCCGTGGAGCTCGGCCATGCCGGCGTGGGAGAACTTCCTCACCGAGGACGAGATCTGGGCCGTCGTGATCTTCCTGTACGAGCAGTCCGGCTGGCAGCCGCGGCGCTGGGAAGCCGGCCACGCCGGTGAGGGCGGGCGTGAGTAGGGCGGCGCGCGCGCTCGTGGCGGCCGCCGTGCTGCTGCTGACCGCCGCCCCGGCGGCCCGCCCGCCCGCCGACGCGCAGGAGCCGCGCGGCAAGGCGGTCTACGACAAATGGTGCGCCGGGTGTCACGGCGACGACGGCGCCGGCCGCGGCGAGGCGGCGGCGTTCATGCTGCCCCCGCCGCGCGACTTCACCCGCGCGGCCTACCAGATCCGCTCCACCGCGAGCGGCGAGCTGCCCACCGACGCGGACCTGCGCCGGATGGTGGACGACGGCATGCCCGGCACGGCCATGCCCGGCTGGCGAACCCGGCTGAGCGACCGCGAGCGCGACGACGTGGTTGCCTACATCAAGAGCTTCTCGCGCTTCTTCGACGGCACGGCGCCCGCGGCCCTGTCCTTCGGCGGCGCCCCGCGCACCAGCGCCGAGGGCATCGAGGAAGGCGCGCGCATCTACCGGGAGCTCGAGTGCTTCAAGTGCCACGGCGACGCGGGACGCGGGGACGGCGCCTCGGCGCCCACGCTGACGGATGACTGGAACCACCCGATCCGGGCGGCGGACCTGACGCGCAACTGGAACTTCAACGGCGGTGGCGAGGTGGCGCAGATCCTCGCGCGGCTGCGGACGGGCCTCGATGGCACGCCCATGCCGTCGTTCAGCGACGTGATTGACGGCGGCATCATCACGGAGGAGCAGCTCTGGCGTGTCGCCCAGTACGTGCGGAGCCTGACCCCGGCCCGGCCGCCGGTGCGCGAGGTGATCCGCGCGGTGCGCGTGGAGGGCGGGCTTCCGACCGGTCCCGGCGACGCCGCCTGGGACGATATCGCGCCCGCCTTCGTGCCGCTCGTGGGCCAGATCGTGATCAAGCCCCGGTGGTTCGCGCCGCAGGTGGACGGCCTCTGGATCCGCGCGGCCCACGACGGCGCGTCGCTGACGCTCCTCATCACGTGGAGCGATCCCTCGGCGAGTCCCGACGCCGCATGGCAGGAGTGGCTCGACCGGATGGCCGCGACCATGACCGACGTGGATGGGGCGCTGTCCGCGACGCAGGGCCCGGACCGGCTGCACGTCCAGTTCCCGCTCCGGCGCGAGGCGGGGATGGAGCGGCCGTACTTCCTTGGGGGCGACGCCCGGCGTCCGGTGTACCAATGGCAATGGACCAGCGCGCCGGACGCGGTGGCCGAAGGACGAGCCACCGGCCTCACCGCGTTCGCGCCGGCCGCGGCCATCCCGCTGACCCACGCGGCGACCCATGCGGACGGCGAGTGGCGGGTGCAGCTCACGCGATCGCTGATCCCGGCGGACACCGGCGCGGCGCCGTCCTTCCCCGTGGGCGAGGCCATTCCGGTCGCGTTTCTCGCGGCGGACGGCAGCAACGGCGAGGACGGCGTGCGGGCCGCCGTGAGCGCCTGGTACGCCATCTACCTCGACGTGCCGACGCCGGCCGGGGTCTACGTGATCCCGGTCGTCGCGGCCATTCTCACCGCGGGTCTCGGCGGACTGGTGGTGGTCCAGGCCCAGCGGCGCACCACCCGAACCTGATGCTTCTTCTCACGATGATACCGGGAGGCAGGATGCGACGGACATGGATAGCGATGGGAGCGGCGTTGACCTTTGCGTGCGGCGGTGGCGAGTCGGCCGGTGGTGGGGAGGCGTCACCGGCGTCTTCCCAGGCGGCGGTCGCACCGCTCGGCACGGGGACGATCAGCGGCGTCGTGCTGTTCCAGGGCACGCCGCCCGCCAATCCGACGATTGACATGAGCGAGGAGCCGAACTGCGCGGCGCGCTACGCCGGGCAGCCGACCGACCCGGTGGTGGCGGTGGCGGACGGCAAGCTGGCGAACGTCTTCGTGCGCGTGACGGGCGGGCTCCCCGCGGGCCCGTATCCCACGCCCGCCACGAAGCCCGAGATTGACCAGGAAGGGTGCCTGTACCATCCGCGGGTCGTGGGCGTGATGGCGGGGCGGGCGCTCTCGATCCTCAACAGCGACTCGCTGCTGCACAACATCAAGGCGGTGCCCACCGCCAACCGCGGGTTCAACGTGAGCCAGCCCCGCGCCGGCATGTCGCGCGAGCAGATCTTCACCGAGCCCGAGATCATGGTGCCCTTCGTGTGCAACGTGCACGGGTGGATGAAGGCGTACGTCGGCGTCGTCGCCCATCCCTACTTCGCCACGTCGTCCGAGGCCGGCACCTTCACGATTGGCGGCCTCCCGCCAGGGACCTACCAGCTGGAAGCGTGGCACGAGTCGCTGGGCACGAAGACCGGGGAAGTCACGATCGGGCCCGACGGCGCCGGGACGGTCACGTTCACCTACGGCGCGATGTAGGGAGGCGACTCCATGGAGTGGATTCTGCCGAAGGGCGCGTCCACGTTCGCGGGCGACATTGATTTCCTCTACTACCTGATTCTCGTCATCACGGGAATCGCGTTCGTGGTGGTGGAGGTCGGGATCCTGTGGTTCGCGATCCGGTACCGGGCGCGGCCCGGCCGGCGCGCGCGGTACACGCACGGGAGCCTGCGCGCCGAAGTCGTGTGGACCACCGTCCCGGCCGTCACGGTCGTGGTGCTCGGACTCATGAGCGGCGGCGTCTGGAACGACATCAAGGGCCGGGACAGCGTGCCGGCGGAGGCGCTTCCGTACCGGGTGATGGCGCGCCAGTTCGAGTGGCACGTCACGCATCCGGGTCCGGATGGCGCGCTGGACACCCCGGATGACTTCACCATCCGGAACCAGCTGCACATGCCCGTCGGCCGGCCCGTGGTCGTGCACCTCGGCGCCGAAGACGTGATCCACTCCTTCTTCATCCCGGCGTTCCGCGTCAAGCAGGACGCGGTCCCCGGGATGCACATCCCGGTCTGGTTCGAGGCCACCGAGGTCGGCGCGTTCGAGATGGCGTGCGCCGAGCTGTGCGGCCTGGGGCACTACCGGATGGGCGCCATGGTCACCGTCCACGACGCCAACGAGTTCGCCGAATGGGTGGTGACCCAGGCGGCGGCCCGCACCACCGCGACCCCCGGGGGCACCCCATGACGAGCATCGCCGCGGCGTCGGGCCACGCGCATCACGCGGAGGCGCACGAGCGGTCGTTCGTGCGGAAGTACATCTTCTCCACCGATCACAAGATCATCGGGATCCAGTTTCTCCTGATGAGCCTGCTCTTCCTGTTCGTGGGCGGGCTCCTGGCCATGCTGATCCGGTGGCAGCAGGGATTCCCCAACGAGCCGGTTCCGGGCGGCGGCGTGTTGCCCGAGACCATGGCGCCGGGCGGCATCCTGCTGCCGGAGTTCTACAACTCGCTGGTCACGATGCATGGCACGTTCATGGTGTTTTTCGCCATCATGCCGCTGCTCGTGGGAGTGTTCGGGAACTACCTGATCCCGCTCAAGATCGGCGCTCCCGACATGGCGTTCCCGCGGCTCAACATGTGGTCGTTCTGGATCGCGGTGCCGGCCGGCCTCCTGATGCTGGCGGGGTTCTTCGTCGAGGGCGGGCACGCCGGGGCGGGCTGGACGTCCTACGCGCCGCTGTCGGCGGTGGCCGAGTACTCCGGGGTGAGCGCGGGACAGAAGATCTGGCTGCTCTCCATCGCCATTCTCGGCCTGGCGTCCATCCTGGGGGCCACGAACTACATCACGACCGTCGTGAACCTGCGGGCCCCCGGCATGACATGGTTCCGCCTCCCGCTGTCCATCTGGGCGCTGTTCATCACCGCTATCCTGGTCCTGCTGGCCATCCCGATCCTCTCGGGTGCCGCCATCATGCTGTTCTTCGACCAGACCATCGGCACGCACTTCTTCGACGCGACGGGCGGCGGGCAGCCGCTCCTGTGGCAGCACCTGTTCTGGTACTTCGGGCACCCGGAGGTCTACATCCTGATCCTGCCGGCCATGGGGATGGTGTCGGACATCGTCGCCAACGGCTCCCGCAAGCCCGTGTTCGGCTATCACTCGATGGTCTACGCCATCATCGCGATCGCGTTCCTGGGCTGGATCGTGTGGGGCCACCACATGTTCCAGAGCGGCATGAACCCCACGCTCGGCACCGGGTTCATGATCTCGACGTTGCTCATCGCGGTGCCGTCGGCCATCAAGGTCTTCAACTGGATGGGCACCATGTGGGAGGGGAACCTCCGGTTCCACGTCCCCATGCTCCACGCCATCGCGTTCGTGACCATGTTCGTGATCGGCGGGCTCTCCGGCATCTTCATGGCCTCGACGCCGGTGGACATCTACATCCACGACACCTACTTCATCGTGGCGCACATCCATTACGTGCTGTTCGGCGGCAGCCTGTTCGCGATCTTCGGCGCCGTTACGTTCTGGTACCCCAAGATGTTCGGGCGGCTGATGAACCCGTTCTGGGGCAAGGTGCACTGGCTGCTGACGTTCGTGTTCTTCAACCTCACGTTCTTCCCGATGCACTCGCTGGGCGTGTACGGCCACATGCGGCGGATCTACGACCCGACGCAGTACGAGTTCCTGCGGCCGCTGATGGGGCTGAACCGGTTCATCACGGTGAGCGCCCTGCTGTTGTTCGCCGCCCAGATCATCTTCGTCGTGAACTTCATCTGGGGCTGGTTCCGCGGGCGGAAGGCCGGTGACAACCCGTGGGAGGACAACGGGCTCGAGTGGACGGTGCCGTCGCCGCCGGCCCATGGCAACTTCGCGACCGTGCCGACCGTCCATCACGGGCCGTACGAGTTCAGCGCCCCCGGGGTGAGCGAAGACTACCTGCCGCAGAACCACCCGCCGGTGCGGCTGGGCGCGGGCAAGGAGGAGCGATGACGCACGCCGCCGTCATGGGGGCCCCGGCCGACCGCGAGCTGGGCGCCGGCGTCTACAACGAGAAGCTCGGCATCTGGGTGTTCCTGGGCTCGGAGGTGATGTTCTTCACGGCCCTGATCGGGTCCTACATCATTCTCCGCTTTGCCAACCCGGGAGCGTTCGCGCTGCCCGGCACCGTCCTGAACATCCCGGTAACCGCGATCAACACGTTCCTGCTGATCTGCTCGAGCGTCACGATGGTCAAGGCGTTCGCGGCCGCCAATATGGGCGACATGGCGAAGATGAAGCGCTACCTCGTGGCCACGACCCTCATCGGCGCGGCGTTCGTGGGCGTTCAGGCCTACGAGTACACGCACCTGATCCACCTGGGATTCCTCCCGTCCGGGATCCGCGAGGGGAGCGAGCTGGCGGAGCTGGCCCTGGCGGGCGAGCTGGGGCTGGGGAGCGCCGATCCCGCGGTGGCCGGGATCTACGGTTCCTCGTTCTACACCATGACGGGATTCCACGGGTTTCACGTGACGTGCGGCGTCGTCTGCATGGCGTACGTGACCATCAAGGCCTACCGCGGCAAGTACACGCAGGCGGACCACCGCGGCATCGAGGTCGTGGGGCTGTACTGGCACTTCGTGGACCTGGTCTGGATCATCCTGTTCACCATCGTTTACCTGGTCTGACGCGAGGGCATGCCATGACGGAACACGAAGAGCACTTCGCGCACCCGAACTACTGGCTGGTGTGGGCCGGGCTGGCCGTGCTGACGCTGGTGGAGCTGGGGGTGGCGTTTCTGCCATGGTCGCGGGCACTCGTCGTCTTCACACTCGTGGTGCTGGCCGTATGGAAGGCCCTCATGGTGGCCCTCTACTTCATGCACCTGCGCTTCGAGAAGAATCGGATGCGGATCTTCGCGATCGCGCCACTCCCGCTCGCCGTGATCATCGTGATCGCGGTGATGACGGAGTTCGTCTGGTGATCACGTTCCATCGGGTGCTGATCGGGACGGCCATCCTGTTCTGCCTGGGCTTCGCGGCGTGGGCGGGAGTGGCCTACCGCGCGGGCGGCGGCACGGTCCCGCTCGCCCTGGCGATCGGATTCGGGGCGGCGGGGTTGGCGCTCGCATACTACCTGCGTCACCTCAACCGGTTCCTGGGCAAATGAACCACGCGCTGGACGCCAGCATGTTCTGGGTGGGAGCGCTGTTTGCGTTCACCCCCATCGTCCTGGGGGGCGTCGTGATCGGCATCTGGTGGTGGATGCGGAAGCGGGGTGCCCTCGACGAGCCGCCGGTCAGGGGTCCCGCGTCACCCGGCCCGCCGGTGCAGCGCTAGCATCAGCGCCAGCGCCGCCACCCCCAGCGCACCTCCCGCCAGCGCCACGACGCCGCGGACGGAGAGCCCCGTCGTCGCCCTGATGCTCACCGTCGGCGGCCGCGCGTCCCCGCCGCGCGTCCACGTGACCGTGCGGCCGTCCGCGTGCTCCACCGACGCGGGGAACACGAGCGTGATGTCGCGGACGTCAGATGCCGGGCGCACGAGCAGGGCAAACTCCCGGAACGCCCCCTGAGGCAGCGAGTCGCCGGACCACACGATGAACGCGGCGGAGGTGTCCGAGCCCGGCGTGAGCAGCCAGGCCCAGCCCTGGGGAGCGTCCACCCCGAGTACCGTGAGCACGTCCGGGATCTCCAGCCGAACCCGCGTGACCGGCGACGGATCCGGGTTGGCCACGCGGAGCGCAAGGCGCTCGAACGCGGCGGGCTCGACGGTGGATGGCGCAACGGAGACCTGGGCGGCGAGCAGGGCCGGGCCCATGCACCACAGCAGCGCGCAGAGCGGGAGGAGTTGCCTCGGGGGTATGCTCACGTCCTCACGTCCTCTCGTCCTCAATCGTACGGGTCGTCAGATGGGCCGGAACAGCTCCGCCATCCCGATCCGGAGTGGCTCGCCGGCGCCTTCCGGACGCCAGCTGACCGTCCCGCGCTCCGCCGCCGGCAACGTGGCGGAGGGTGTCCAGACCTCGATGGTTCGCGCGTCCGGATCCACGATCCAGTAGGTGGGGATCCCCACTTCCTGATACAGCCGCCGCTTGGTGAATCGGTCGGCGCGCGCCGTTGACGGACTCAACACCTCCACCGCCAGCAGCAGGGTCCGCATCTGGGACCAGTCCAGCGTACGGGCCTCGCCCAGCGGCACGACGAAGAGATCCGGCTGCACCAGCGTATCGCCACTCCAGGAGATGTCGGCCGGAGAATGGAAGAGGTGACCAATCGGAACGCGCGCAAGGTAGTCGTCCACGGCCCGTCCGGGTCGGCGAACGATCTCCTGATGCCAGGCGCGGGGAGCCGGCGTCACGAGCAACTCCCCACGCACGACTTCGTAGTGCTGGCCGTCGTCCGGGAGGGCCCGTACCATGTCCGCGGTGTAGTACGTGACGGCCATGCCCATAAGGTCGGCTCGGCGCAAGGGGGATCGCAAGGGCTCACACGCCACGGTAGCCACGTCACGCCGAGCGGCCATCACCGAATCCTCGCGGGTCTAGCGGATCTCGTTGCACGCCCGGCCCCCCGTTATCCGCGGGCCGCCTCGTCCGCCTGGTCCCCCCTGTCCGCGCGGGCTAGACTAGCCCCGTGTCCCTCCCATTCCACCGCCGCCTGTTCCTGGCCATCGTCGGCTTGGGTATTCTGCCGGCCGCCGGCGCCTTACTGGTGCTTGCCGTCCAGAGTCGCTCCATCAGCCTGGGCCGCGGACCGGGGGCGGCATTCGATCAGGTCGTCCAAAGCGGCGGCGCGCTGATCGCGGCCCTCGACACGACGCCGCTCGACTCGGCGGCGCGCCTGGCGCTCCGGACCCATACGAACACGATTGCGGCACAGGCGCGCCGCGCGCACCAGGCCGAGACGGTCACCCGGTCCGCGGCGGCGCTGATGGGCGCCGGTATCCTCGTCGTCGCCGGGATCGTCGTCGTGGCCTCGCTGGCGCTGGCGCGCCGCTGGGCCCGCTACGTCTCGGCACCTGTGGAGGAGCTGGTGGATTGGGTGGGCCGGGTCGAGCGCGGCGAGTCCCTGCCCGACGGCCACCACCGTGGGGCCCCGGAGTTCGAGGCCCTGCGGGACGCCGTGCGGCAGCTGGCCGAGGCGCTCGATCGCGTGCGGACCCAGGAGGTCGAGCAGGCGCGCCTCACGGCGTTCCGGGAGACGGCCCGGTCGGTGGCCCATGAGATGCGGGGGCCGCTCTCGGCGGCGCGGCTCGCTCTCCGCCAGCTTCCGGGCGCGGGCGAGGCGACCGAGATCCTGCGGGATGAGACGGCGCGGCTCGAGCGCATGGCGGCCGAGTTCGCCGAGTTCGGCCGGCTGCCCGAGGGGCCGGAGGCCGAGGTTGACGTGGGCGATCTCCTGGAGCGAGTCGCCGCGGGCGTGTCGGACGACGGCTGCCTGGTGTCGCGAAACGTGGAGCCCGGACTCAGCGTACGGGGACACTACGAGCCGTTGCGCCGCGCGGTCGAGAATGTCGTGCGCAACGCCGTGGCGTTCACGGACGGCACCGGGATCGCGATCGCCGCGCGGCGCTCGGCCGGCGGGATCGAGGTCACGGTGCGCGATCACGGCCCCGGGGTGCCGGACGAGATGAAGGACCGCATCTTCGAGCCCTACGTGACGACGCGGAAAGGCGGCACCGGCCTGGGCCTGGCGCTCGTGCGGCAGACCGTGCACGCGCACGGCGGCCAGGTCACGGTGTCCGATGCGCCGGGCGGCGGCGCGCAGTTCACGATCACCCTCCCCGCCGCCCAATGACCCCACGCATCCTCATCATTGACGACGATCGCAACCTCCGCCGGATGCTGCGATCACTGCTCGAGGAGGAGGGGCTCCGGGTGGACGAGGCGGAACGCGGCGAGGACGGTCTCGTGCGAGCCGCCGCCGCCGAGCCGGACGTGATACTGCTCGACCTCGTGATGCCGCCCGGCCCGGATGGCCTCGCCGTCCTCGAGCGCCTGCGCGCGGCGCAGCCCGACATCGTGGTCGTCATGATGAGCGGCAAGGCCACCGTGCCCGACGCCGTCCGCGCCACCAGACTCGGCGCGTTCCAGTTTCTCGAGAAGCCGCTCAGTCCCGAAGGCGTGCTGACCACCGTGCGGGCCGCGCTGGACCTCGCGGGGCTCCGCGCCGAAAACCGGGCGCTCCGCGCCGCCATGCCGCCCGCGGATGACCTGGTTGGGGATTCGCCCGGGATGCGCGAGGTCCGGAACCTGATCGCGCGCGTCGGCCCCACGCCGTCGCGCGTGCTCATCACCGGCGAGTCCGGGACCGGGAAGGAGCTGGTGGCGCGCGCCATCCACCGCCAGAGCCCGCGCGCCGCGCGGCCCATGGTGAGCGTCAACTGCGCCGCCATTCCGCGGGATCTCGTGGAGAGCGAGCTGTTTGGTCATGAGAAGGGCGCGTTCACCGGCGCCACCCAGCGCCGGCGCGGCCGGTTCGAGTTGGCGGACGGGAGCACGCTATTTCTGGACGAGATCGGCGAGCTGCCCTTCGGCGCGCAGGCCAAGCTGCTCCGTGTGCTCGAGGAACACACGCTCGAGCGGGTGGGCGGCGAGCATCCCAGGCTGATTGACGTGCGGGTGATCGCCGCCACGAACCGCGACCTCGCGGGCGAAATGACGGCGGGCGGATTCCGCGAGGACCTGTTCTTCCGTCTCAACGTCTTTCCCGTTCGCGTCCCACCGCTGCGCGAGCGGGTCGAAGATCTGCCCGCCCTCGTCGCGCACCTTGCCCGGGTGGCGGGTGCGCGCTGCGCGCGCCCGCCGCTCAGGTTCGACGAGCGCGCGATGGGCCGCCTGCGGGCGCATTCGTGGCCGGGCAACGTGCGGGAACTGGCCAACGTGATCGAGCGGCTCACGATCCTGGGGGGCGACGACCTCGTGCGCGCGGCGGACGTGGAGGTGGTGCTGGGACGAGCCGCGCACCGGTCGCCGGACGCCATGCGCGGCGCGAGCCTCACGGAGGCGCTGGCGGCGTACGAACGCGGCATGATCGAGCAGGCGCTCACGGATGCCGCGGGAAACGTGGCGGAGGCAGCCCGCCGACTGTCCACGGATCGCGCGAATCTCCACCGTCGGATGCGACGGCTGGGGCTGAGTCGAACGGACACGGACGCGTGTTGAAGTGACGCGGTCTGGGGGCAACCTTCCGCTTCTGTGGCAGCCTAACACCATCCATGACAAGAGCTTGCCCAGAATGACCGAAACGGCACGCGCTCTGCCTCATCGGTCGGCCGGAGGTCATCATGATCAAACCGGCCGCGATTCTCCTAGCGCTCATCGGGCTCGCCCTGCTTGCCCGTCTGGACAGCGACGGACTGCTGGCGCGGTCCGCTGTCGCCGCCCGGGCGCTCGGCTTTGAGGTCCGCGTGGACGTGAAGCTCCAACGCACACGCGGTGCCCCCGAGACCATGGTCGCGGACACGACCGAGTGGGGGCGGACATGCGAATGAGCCCGCGCACGATCGCGACGCTGCTGGCGCTGGGGTTCCTTGCCGTCGGCCGCTGCGCGCGCGACGCCACCGGGCAGGACACGGTCATCGTCACCCGCGACGTCCGGCGCCTGCAGACCACGGGCATCCAGCAGTGGGTGGTGGACGTTTTCAACGCTCCGGGCACGCTCCGCACGTTCGGGGCGCTCACGGTGGACGGCGCTCAGCGGTTGGACGGCGACGTTGCCGTGCTGGATGGCCCCGTGACGATCTTCGGGACCATCACCGGCGACCTCGTGGCGATCAACGCGGACGTGACCATTGCGGACGGCGCGGTGGTCGAACGCGACATCGTCGTGCTCGGCGGCCTGCTGAACGTTGCCGAGGGAGCGCGCGTCGAGGGCAGCACACGGCGGCACAGCGAGCGGGTCACGGTGCGGCGCGTCGGGGACCGGCTCGAGCTCGAGCGCCCCGCACGCACCACGCGCCGGGGGCGGGGGTTCGACGACCGGGATTGGGGCCGCGCGTTCATCGTCCTCGGTGTGGGCCGCACGTACAATCGGGTCGAGGGCCTGCCGCTGCGGCTTGGTGCCGGCCTCGAGTGGCAGGCCGGTGCCACCGACGGCCGGATCCGCGGGTACGGCGTGTTCCGCACGGCCGGTGACTTCAAGACCAACCGCGAAGACCTCGGCTACGCCGTCGAGGGGCAGATTGGCCTCGGGCACCGCCCGCGGCTCACGCTTGGTGCCCGCGGCTATGACCTCGTCACGCCCACGCAGGACTGGCCGCTCACGCCGCACGAGGTGGGCTGGGGCACGTTTCTCTGGCACCGGGACTATCGCGACTATTTCCTCCAGCGGGGCGTCGCCGGATACCTGACGTTCGAGCCGGCGGCGACGGTCACGCTCACCGGCGAGGTGGCGCGGGTGACGGAACGCTCCATCGCCGCGCGCGATCCGTGGACGCCCTTCCGGAACGCGGAGCCCTGGCGTCCCAATCCCCTGATAGACGAGGGAGACTTCACGCTGCTCAGCGGGAGGGCGGAGTACGATTCGCGGCCCTCCGAGCGGTCGGCGCGGTCGGGGACGCTGCTGCGGGCCACGTGGGAGCACGGCCTCGGGGAGAACGTCGTCGAGCAGCCGCTCCCCGCCGTGATTCGCCCGGCGCTGCCGCTCGCGGACTACGCGTTCGACCGTGCGTCCGTGGATCTGCGGCGGTATCAGCGAATCGGCGGAGCCGGACAGCTCCGGCTGCGCGGCTTCTGGGCCGGCGCGGTGAGCGGTGACCCGCTCCCTGTCCAGCGGCGCTACTCGCTGGGCGGGCCCGATCCCATGAACGGCTACGCCTTCCGCGCGTTCGCCTGCAACGAGCCCCTGGCCGACCCGGCCATGCCCGGCCTCTGCGACCACGTTTTGCTGTTCCAGGCCGAGTACCGCGGCGGCTTCGGTTTCCGCTGGCTCGACGGGGACTACGACGACCGCCGTGACCGGCCCGACCGCCGTGGCGACTGGAGCGACTGGGATTGGGACTGGGACGACTGGGCATGGTTCGACGGCCCGACGCTGGTGCTGTTCACCAACGCCGGCACCGGATGGCTGAAGACCAGTGACGGGCCCGACCAGCTCCACTGGGACGTGGGCGCTGGCCTCGCCTTCGGAAGCGTGGGGATCTACGTGGCGCGGGCCATTCAGGAGAGCGAGCCGTTCCGTGTGACGCTGCGGATCGAGCGGCGGTTCTGAGCGTGCGCCGCGCGGCGGGCCTCGCGGCCGGACTCCTGCTCGTTGCCGGTTCCCTGGCGGGGCAGGGCCGTCCGCGGCTCGAGGTGGAACTCCGCGCGTCCGGCTCGGATCCGCCGCAAGCCGCCGTACGCCTGCGCGACCTGCTCGCGGACGAACAGTTCCTTGGGGCCATCCGGTCGGGATTCCCGCTCTACGTGGCGCTCATCGTCGAGCTGCGCGAGCAGCGCGCGCTCTGGGATCGGACTGTGGACCGCTGGGTCTGGGAGTACGTGGTGCTCCACGACCCCGTGCGCGACGTGTACCTGCTCGAGGACGCGGACGGGACCGAGGAGATTCCGGACCGCGCCGTGCTCGAGCGCAAGATCGAGAGCGTCTACGTGGTGGGGCTCGCGCCGCGGGGACGCGGACCCCATCACTATCGCGCGTCCGCCCGGGCGCGAACGCTCTCGGACGAGGATGTGGACGAGGTGTACGCGTGGCTGCGCGGTGAGGACGCGGAACGGGCCGACCGCGAACGGCCGGGCTTCCTCGCGCGGACCGCGCGCCGGGTGCTCGTGCAGGTCGCGCCGTTGCCGCGAATCACGCTGGAGGGGCGGACGGAGGGATTCGAGGTTCGGTAGGCCCGAAGGGGCCGTGGCGGCGTGGCTTGCGCCGCCGTCCCGCGGGGCGCACCGTAGGTCATGCCCACCTCGCCCCCGGCCCCCGAGTTCCTCGCCTTGCAGGAGGCTCTCGCGGGCCGGTACTCGCTGGAACGTGAGTTGGGCCGTGGGGGGATGGGCATCGTCTTTCTCGCCCGCGACGTGGCACTCGACCGATCGGTGGCCATCAAGCTGCTCCCTCCCGCGGCCGGCGCGACGGCGGAGTTCAGGGAGCGCTTCCTCCGCGAGGCCCGCACGGCCGCCAGGCTCTCCCATCCCAACATCGTACCGATCCACCTGGTCGAAGAGCGGGACGGGCTCGTCTACTTCGTCATGGCCCATGTGGCGGGCGAGTCGCTTGGCCAACGCATTCGCCGCCGCGGCCCGCTGCCACCCACCCAAGTGAGCCGCATCGTCCAGCAAGTGGCGTGGGCGCTCGCGTACGCTCACCAGCAGCACGTCGTCCATCGCGACATCAAGCCCGACAACATTCTGCTCGAGAGAGGGTCCGAGCGCGCCCTGGTCACGGACTTCGGCATCGCGCGCGTGGCCGAGCAGGCCACGATGACCGGCAAGGGTGAGCTGGTGGGGACCGTGCACTACATGAGCCCCGAGCACGCGACCGGGGGGCCGGTGGACGGCCGGAGCGACCTCTACTCGCTGGGCGTGACCGCGTTCGAGGCCCTCACGGGCCGTTTACCCATCGAGGCACCCAACCTGCCGGCCGTCATCCACCAGCACGTGACCCAACCGGCCCCGCGGGTGGCCAGCCTGGCGCCGCACGTTCCCCCGCGACTCGCGGAGGCCATTGACCGCTGTCTGGCAAAGGACCCGGCCCGGCGGTTCCCGTCCGGCGAAGATCTCGCCGTGGCCGTCGGCGCCACGAGCCCGCCGCGCATGGAGGTGCCACCGGAAATCCGAAGTCTGCTGCGCCACCTGCGGGAGAGCGGCGTCGTCCTTGGCATTGCCGGAGTCGTGACGGTGTACGGCGGAGCGATGTTCACCGACCTGCTGAGGCGGATCCTGGCCGCCGGCTTCGGGGAGTTGGCCATGCCGGTCGGATTGCTGATCGCGGGCCTGTGTTCCTATCCGATACGGCTCGTCTCCCTGACTCGGCGCGCGATTGCCAAGGGCCTTGGCCTCGGCGACGTCCACGCCGCCCTCGTCCAGGAGGCCCAGGCGCTGGCGGAGGAGCTGGATCTCGCCGGGCCACGTACCGCGCCGATGCCCGACCACTACGCCGCCCGACCCGCGCGCATCGGGGGCCTGATCGTCGGCGTCGAGCCGGCCTCCGGCTTCGGGGCCCGGGTCCGCGACGACGACCTGGAGGTGATCGGCTCAACGAAAGCTGATCGCATCAGGAGGAAGCGGGAGGCCTGGATCAGACGTGGGCCGCTCGTGACGTTCCTCGGAAGCGTCGTGTTGGGGGTCTCGATGGTCCACGGTGTCGACGTCGGCGGCGTAGTCGTGGGGGCGGCTGCCCTCGTGGCGGGTCTCGTCTTGATCGGCGCTGGGCCCACGGTCGAAGACGATTCCCCCCTCCGTGCGCTCCCCATTGCCGAGCGCTTGCTGGTCGGGCGGTTTGGCCGCCTGCTGTTTCGACTGGCCGGGCTCATGCTGCCGCATCCGGAGCCAGCCGCTGCCGCGAGCCAGCGGACCGAGGCCCTGCTCGCTTCCGCCGTGGACGACATCTTCGAGCGCCTGCCGAGCGCGGTTCGCCGACGGTTCGCGAATGTGCCCTCTGTGATCGGCGCCCTCGAAGCGGACGCGACGGCGTTGCGCAAGCGCGAGGGCGCGTTGAGCCGTGCCATCGCCGAGGCGGCTCCCGAGGCCGCGCCGCGGCACGCGCTGGCCGAGCGGCGGCGCCAGGCGGCCGGCGACCTCGAAGCTGCCCGGGAGCGGGTGCGCGAACGCCTCGAGGGGACGGTGGCCGCAATCGAGAACATCCGGCTCGACCTCCTGCGCCTGCATGCCGGTGTCGGCTCGCCCGACGACCTCACCGCCGATCTCGAGCAGGCGCGGGCGATTGGTGAAGCGGTGGATGCGGAACTGGCCGGTCGGCGCGAGGTTGAAGAGCTACTTGCGGACGACGTTGGTCCGTGAGTCTCTGAAATGATGCGACGTCTCGGTTGGGCTGGTCTCGTGGGTATCGCGCTCGCGGCAACGGCCAACGACGCGATCGGCCAGAGGAACCTCGTCCCGGTGCGGCGGAACGTGCTGGGCGTGAGCGCCGCCTTCATGCAGCCCACCGGTGAGTTCGAGCGGTTCGTCCAGTGGGGTGGCGGGCTCAACCTGAACTTCCTGGCCGGACTGCAACGGGGTGGCCCCCTGGGTCTCCGGGCGGAGGGCGCGATTCTCTGGTACGGGCACGAGCGCTACGACGTCTGGCTCGGGCCCCGGCTCCCCAACAGTTCCTTCACGGTCAACACGAGCAACTTCATCGCGACCGCGGGCGTCGGCCCGCAGCTGACGTTCGGCCAGGGCCCGGTTCGGCCCTACGGCTTTGGCCTGGCCGGTGTCTCCTACTTCGCGACGGAGTCCACGCTCGACGGTGAATCCGGGGAGACCTTCGAGCGCGAGACCAACTTCGATGACGCGCGCTTCGCGCTCAGCGCCGGTGGGGGGCTCCTGGTGCAGGTCGGCGGCCGCAGCCACCCCCTCTACCTGGACATTGGCGCGCACTGGACCCACAACGGTCGGACGACGTATCTGCGCGAGGGGAGCATCATCGAGTACCCCGACGGATCCATGACCATCGTGCCCATCCGCAGCGACGCCAACCACTGGACGTTCCGGTTGGGGGTGGCCCTGGGGATCTGAAGGGAGGCGCGAGGCCCCACAGGTGACAATCGCCGGATCGGGATCATCTTTCGGGGCATGAGACTCTCCCGTCTATACTCCGCCCGAGTCCTCACCGCCGCGATCGTCGCCGCGGCTGCCGTCCGCCCCGTACTGGCGCAGGATGCCGCCGCCCGGATTCGACGCCTCGAGGACTCCCTGCTCCCCCGCGTCGTCATCGTGGGGGAGTCGCGGCTCGCGAGCCTCGCGGATCGGATGGCGCATCATCGCGTGCCGGCGGTGAGCCTCGCCGTGATCGCCGGTCACCGGATCGAATGGGCGACGGCCTGGGGGATGGCGGACGTCGCGGCCGGCCGGGCCGCCGGCGCCGCCACGCTCTTTCAGGCCGCCTCGATCAGCAAGCCGGTGGCGGCGACCGCCGCGCTCACGCTGGTCCAGGAAGGCCGCCTCGATCTGGACGCCGACGTGAACGGGTATCTCACGTCGTGGCGGCTGCCGGACACGGCGGTGGCGCAGGGGGAAAAGGTGACGGTGCGCCGGCTGCTCACGCACACCGCCGGCCTCACGGTCCATGGATTCCCGGGATACGCGCGGACCGGGCAGGTGCCGACGGCGGTGGACGTGCTGGACGGCAAGGGCAACACGGACCCGGTGCGGGTGGCGATGAAGCCGGGCGCCATGTGGAGGTACTCCGGAGGTGGGTACACCGTCCTTCAGGTGCTGCTCGCCGACGTCACCGATACACCCTTCGATGTCCTGCTCCGGCAGCGGGTGCTCGGTCCCGTGGGCATGACCGCGAGCACCTACGAATCACCGCTGCCGCAGGGCCGCTGGGAAGAAGCCGCGACCGGCTACCGGGCCGACGGCGCGCCGGTCGAGGCCTCGTGGCACGTGTATCCCGAGCAGGCTGCCGCCGGGCTCTGGACCACGCCGTCGGATCTCGCGCGTTGGGGGCTTGCGATCCTCGCGGCGTATGACGGCGCCGAGGGAGGGGTCCTCATGCCCGAAACGGCGCGGCAGATGCTCACGCCGGGCCTGAACGGCTGGGGGCTCGGTCCCTCGCTCGATGCGCAGCGGCTGCGCTTCGGTCACGGGGGCGCGAACGAGGGATTCCGCTGCGTCCTCGTCGTGTTCTTCGACGGGCGCGGCGCCGCCATCATGACGAATTCCGACCGGGGCGCGGCCCTCGCGAGCGAGATCCTCGGCACGCTGGCCGTCGCCTACGACTGGCCAGACTACCGGCCCATCGAGAGGACCGTTGCGGCGGTGGACCTGTCCGGCTACCCGGCTCTCGCCGGCACCTACCGCGTCGAGGCGCGGGGGCTCGAGGCGGTGGTGTCCGTCGAGGAGGGGCGGCTGTACGTCAGCGGCACCGGCATTGGCCGGGCGGAGCTGTTGCCGGAGTCCGAGACGGTGTTCTTCAGCCGCGAGGATGGATCGCGGTTCACGTTCCTGCGCGAGAACGGCCGCGTCGTGGCGTTCACCGCCATGGGGCTCCGGGCGGAGAAGACGAACTAGCCGGTGACTGCTACACGTACCGGGCCGCGCCCATCAGAATCGTCGCGAGCGCGAGCAGGATGGCCACGGCCTTCCCGGCGGCGGCGGCACGGCGGCGCAGGCCCGCCACCTGGTGCACGAGGCCCTCGCGCGTCGTGAGGTCGGGTTCCGTTGCCGCGCCCGCCGCGAGCTGGCCGATACGCTTCATGGCGGGCCGCAACACCCCGACCCCGATGCCGAAGGCGACGATGGCCAGGATCCCGCCCATCCCGTACGCCATGCCCATGGGTGACCGGCTCCAGGCGGCGTTGAACCCGCCCGACGCGCGCCAGTAGAGCCACACCCCCGACAGGATGGTCAGCAGGGCCACGACCGGCATGACGTCCATGAACCGGCGGCGCTGCACGCTCGCCATCACCTTGGCGCCGTCGGGGCCCGCCTCGGCGAGCGCCGGCGCCAGGAAGAGCGCATTGAAGATGAGCGTGCCGGCCCAGAACGCGCCGAGCAGGATGTGGAGTACCCGGATGATGACGAAGCCGAGCGACATGGAGCCTCCTGGTGCGGCGGGCTAGGCGCCCGCCCCTTTACAGCTTCTGCAGCAGCGCCTGGAACCGCGGGTCCTCGCGGATCGCGTCGAGGTCGCTGTCGTGGAGCAGCCATTCCCTGTGGCCGAAGCCGTTGCCGATCGCTTTGTCGAGACAACCGATGGCGTCGTCGAGCATGCCGCCGAGCGAGTACACGCACGCAACGTTGTAGAGCACGCCCGGATCCGTGGGGTCGATGGCGTTTGCGCGCCGTGCCCAGTCGAGGGCGCGCTCCCGATCGCCGAGCTGGATGAGCGCGTTGGAACCCAAGCACAATGCGCGGGCGTCGTCGGGGTTCAGCTCGAGGTGGCGCTCGGCGACGTGCAGTCCCTGTCGCAAGGTGGCTTGCGCCTCGTCGTGATGTCCCAGGCTCCGCAGTGGCGTCTGCATCAGGAGCAGCGCCTGGTAGTCTTCGGGCCGCACCCGTGAGGCCGCCTCGTACTGCCGCACCGCGTCTTCGAGCCGTCCTTCCTGAAACAGGGCCCGTGCGTACAGGTAATGCGCCTCGTAGAGCTTGGGGTTCAGCCGGATGGCCGTCTCGAACTCCGGCTGGGCCTCCTGGTACTGGCGGTTCAACGCCAGGGCGAACCCGCGGGATGCGTGCGCCTCGGCAAGCTCGGGATCCAGCTCGAGCGCCTTGCGGCTCGCCGAATCGGCGCCATCCAGGTTCGCCTTGCTGCCGTCCCAGTACATGTAGAGGAACGCGCAGCAGTCGGCGAGCCCCGCGTGCGCCAGCGCGAACCGCGGATCGGTCTCGATGGCCCGCTCGAACATCCGGCGCGCCGACTGCATCCCCGTGCGGCGGAACTGGTGAAAGTACTGACGGCCGCGGAGGTAGTACTCGTAGGCGTGGACGTTCTCGGTCGGGGCCCGTTCAATGGCGCGCTTCTCGTCCTCGCTCAGCACCACC
>Ga0214471_10000464_pt1 | contig 35063 bp, 35 predicted proteins | sample RVTome_5_FD_207665 | JGI IMG/M metagenome (GOLD analysis project Ga0214471, IMG submission 207665) | Soil microbial communities from uranium-contaminated site in the Upper Colorado River Basin, Wyoming, United States - RVT142D155 | ecosystem: Environmental > Terrestrial > Soil > Contaminated >... | reverse complement strand
GGTCCTCCTGACCTCTACTCGGTTGCCGGCTCTGATTCCGGCGCCGTCAAGGGGATCAGGAACGGCTCCAGGAAAGGCGCGATGGGTACGAATTCTTGGTCACCGAAGGGGCGAAGGGTGAACGACAACGTCCCGAGCTCTCGCGCCAGCGTCAGCACCTGCGCCTGCTCAGGAGACACGGCCACCACCACGAAGCCGGCGCCGCCCCCTTCTGGCGCAGCACCGCGCGTGTCTGGTTTGTATTCATCGCCGGTATCCACAAACGTCTCACCGACGGACACGACCTGGACGTTCTGGAACAGCGTCCCCACCACCATGTCACCTTCGGCCACCGCCTGCAGCGCCGACTGCCCCGTCGGAGTCAAAGTCGAAGGGTCGAGCACCGGCACCACGACCGGGACCAGTTCCGAGTCAACCGTCAGCAGCACGTCAACGAAATCGCCCGGGACTAGTACCGCGGAGGGGGACGATTCGGCGGAGACAGGGATGCTGAAGCCGCGCGTGCCCTTCGGCAGTTGGAAGGAGAGCGCCCTCACGGGGGTCGTCTCGATCAAACGCGTCGGCGTTACCTGCTCGCCCGTCGCGAGGCCGAAGCGGGCGCGTTTCCCAACCACTTCGTTGACGGTGGTAAAGACAGATGCGACAGCCGCCGTCTCGGGAATCTGGCGGACTTCCACCATCTCAGACGTGATCTCCTCGCCCTCGACGATGTCCTGCGCCGCGACAACCGCAGCGACGTTGACGACCGCGGGTACCGAGGAGGACCCGTCGCCATCGGTGCCGTTGAGCACGAGCACCGCCAGCACCGCGGCGATCAGACCGAGGACGGCGGCGAAGATAATCGGGCGCTTGTCACCCTGTGTCTGTTGTCCGGCGGCGGTTGCCATTTATCCCTCCCGGGAGTTGTTTCTGCTAGGAGCGGCTGCTGAGGCTGACCCCTGCCCCGCTCTCATAACCAAGGCTCCGTATCGTTTCGGCGTTACAGAGCTCGCTACTCAACCAAGGCGATGATCAGTTCCTTTGGCGCCGTGCTAGCGTTCCAAAGCACGTCGTAATTTGACTGGCCGGAAAAGTCGATCTCGTTGGCAACAAGCGTTGTATTGAGCTGGTTGGTCTGCGCTGCGCCCCCAGACATTGAAACGACGCAACTAATGGCGTAAATGTTTCCAAATATCTGGAAGCTGCCCTGCCCACTCAAACTGATGCAGTTTCCATCTCCCCAGTTGGGGTCGATAACGATAGCCAGGCATTCCAACTCTAGGGGTAGACACGAAACGTCTTCGGCGTCGAGGGCATCACTGTCAAACGGACAATCGCTGGTGCCAGGGCCGGTGATTTTTCCGTGGATGCAGACACTGATCCCATCCGCATTGGAGCCCCCATCCGACTGTACGCTGAAATTCGCGCTGGATGAGCACGACCCGGTGCCCGCCAGTGCAGCGGCGCAGGTAATGTATATAAGCGCCGGGGCGTCTGTGATGATGGACTCGTTGTTTTGCAGGGAGAGCCCCCGCATGAAGACATAGTTGCCGCCCGATAGATGGAGTTCATCCCCATCGGGGCTTACGGGATCGCAGTACTTACCTGGGGGCAGCGGGTTCGGGAGCGGTGACTGTGGCGCGCAGCTTTGTGAGCTTTCTGGCGGCGGCAGAATTCCTTCGTCAAAGATGTTCTTGAACGGATCGGGCATGGGCGAGGACCGGAAGTTCGGGGTGGGAGTAATGCTGGATCCGCCTGTCGCCCTCCAGCTGCTTCTGTGCTCGTGGACACCGCAGAGGTTGGGGTCCCCCGACGGACAGGGCTCCGCCGTGGAGCAGTCGACCGCACCTTCTGGGACGTTAGTGCAGAGGTGCGCCTGCCCACTCGCGCTGAGCGTCCCGTTGGCGCAGCTCCCGGTGGAGTGCGTGTAGGTGGATCCGTCCCCCCCTATTTTCACAATCAACGGCTGACTGCCTCCACCACCCCCAGGACTTCCGGAAAGACTGAGTGTTTGGCAAGCAGTCGGATCCATCGCCATCAATGCATAGCGCACAGGTTGCTCAGTGAGATTGGCGGTACCTCCAGCGCTGACGATGGCGTTCGTGATACCCGCTAGGCCACTGAATAGCACAAGGGACTCGCGTCTCAAGCAGACGCGGACCCGATGATAACCGTCGTCCGCCTTGGCCCCGAATACCACTCTGGCCTCACCCGGCTGAAGTTCAGGCTGCGTGCAGTAGGACGTGATATCAACTTCATCATGGTGCTGCACCTGGATTGCATCAGCAGCGGAATCCGCTACGCCATTCCGCTTGAGCCAGTCCTTGGCCGCGGTCTCTGCATCCGTCGTGTCGTCTGAAGGTAGCTCCTGTACGGCCGCAAGAGAGGCCGCGTCCACCTGGTTCTGCGCCGTCCGATGGTCGAAGTACCAGACGCCGGCGTCCCATGCCAGCGCGCCGATGATGAAGAAGCCGATCAGCAGCGGGAAGAAGGTGAAGACGATCTGACCGCGTTCGTCGCGGTGTGTCCCAAGCAGCAACCCGCGCACAAAGCAACGGTCGCTCAACATCCCCCAGACCCTACCGACTCGCCATTCGCTGCCTCTAGCCGCATCTCAGCGCACGATGCGACGCCGACGCTTACGGGGAAGAAGAGCAGGTCATGCTTCTGGTTCACATAGATGATGACCGAGTCGCCCTTGTCCACGTCTCCTGAGTCTCCCGCGCCCCTGTCGATCCAGCGAATCTGGCAGTCCGGGGGATCGGGTGCAGTAGGTGGCGGGCAAGTAACGAAGCCACTGGACGATTGTTCTAACCTCGTCTCCAGGGCGCCTATGTCGCACGTATTGCCCCCGCAGTTCACCGACGCGTAGCGCGCAGTGTCACGAACCGCGTTGGATACCGTGACAAACTTGTACATCCAGATCCCGCCATCGACGACGAGGAGGACGGCCAGGATGAAAAGCGGGATCAGTAACGCGAACTCGAACGTCGCCTGCCCGTCTTCGCGGTCCTTGCGTAGAAGTCGTCGTAGCAGCCTCATTGGTTTCGGCCCCTCAAGGTAGGCAGTTCCCGTCGCCGAGCGGGTCTACGGTATTGCAGAGCGAATCGAGGATATCTGGGACGATTTCACCGAATCCTACGATTAGAATGCCGGCAATCGCGACTGCAAACGCGGCCCCTACCAAGACGTACTCGAGGATGTCCTGCGCCGACTCGTCGGCTAGCAGTCGGCGCGCTATACGGGGTAATCGCGTCCGTATCGGTATCAACCTGGCAATCCTGCCCATCGCGAACTTACAAGGCTCCTAGGATTAAAGGGGCGCGCCGGGTAAAGCGTTACGTGGGAAAAGGAACAGCCGGGCAGATGCCCGGCCGTTCCCCTCGAATTCGGACTGATTAAGGCTGCCCAACGTCAGTGCAGTCAGCGATCTGAATCCCACCTGAGCCATCCATCCCATTAATTGCCGAGCAGAGGCCGTCCACGACGTCGCCGAACAGCCCAGGAACCGCGATTGCACCCGCCGCGATAATCACAACGCTGATGCCAGCGATGATCAGCAGATACTCGAAGACATCCTGGCCATCTTCCTGGGTAAAGAGATTCTGGATGTAGTTCTTGGCCATTCCCGCCAAACTCATTAGTTGCATTCCGTGCAGTCCTCCTAGACTCGTTTCCTTGACGGCATTTCCCGTCGAGCCCCTAACTTCGCAAGTTGCCATTCGTTACATCGCCAGCTCACTTTTCTGCGTAAATTTGAAGCGACTCTGTAACAGGCGTACAAGTCGTCGCCTTGACGAAGATACGGCTGGGATGCTGGAACTCAAGGTAGTGTCATCGTGACCTGGATGGCTGTCGAACAAGAGACGCGAGGCAGAATCCTCGTTGGGAGCCTGCGAGTCAGCGCACTCCTCCTAGGAACCGCTCTGCTACTGCTTGGCGTACGAATGGGTATCCAGTCCCACCGTATTGAGTCGCTTCAGTTGCTTTTGGTCGCCGGGCTTCTATTTGTCGCCACGTACAGCAGGACGAGTCGCACCAATCTACTTCTTGGCTTTTACCTGATCGTCTTCGTTCTGTTCGCGCGACTTCGCGGGATCGCAGAGGACGTAGCTGTTCTGTCCCCCCAGTACGAATACCCAGCGTTTGCAGACAGCCTCGGCGGCTTGATTCACCTTCCGAGCCACTGGCTCCAGGATCTGCTCTACAGTCCGGGAAGATTAACGCCGGTAGACGCTGTGCTAGTCGCCGTTTACATCAGCTACTTCCTGATCCCGCACCTCGTCGTGTTGTGGGCATGGAAGACACGGACAGACCTCTTCTACAAGATGCTGGCTGCCGCTCTTGCGACGCTGGTCCTGGGAGTCATGGTGCATTTCCTTGTACCCACAGCCCCACCATGGTTGGCGAGCGAAGCTGGGACGATAGATCAGGTTCGTCGACTCGTTCCCGAATTCAGCTCTCTTATCTCGGGCGACGTGTACAAACAGGCGGCGACCGCAGTGGACGGTAACCAAGTCGCGGCGATGCCCTCATTGCATGCCGCGCTTACAGTGATTGTAGCCATCGTCGCAGTTCATTACGGTCATGTCTGGCGCTATCTAGGCATCGCCTACGTCGCTCTGATGTGCGTAGCCCTTGTCTATTTAGGTGAACATTACGTAGTCGATGAGATAGCTGGCATTGCGTTGGCGATAGGCGTATGGGCCTTGATTGGCCGCGTGCAGAGCCCTGCTTCAGAGCCGGACGAAAGTCCCAGTTAGCATTGCATGGTAGAGACCGTGAACCTTGAACTACGTCTTGTTATGGCTCTCGCACTCGCCCTCTTCGCGGCGTTCGTCGGCCCGCTACTGGTTGAGGACGCGTGGCTCCGTCTCGTTGTCGCGGCGGGCGGCCTGATCGCGCTCGCAGTTGGACTACGACGCCTGCGTCGGCGCTACCGAGATGGGGAGAAGGGACCGGCCGAGCCTGGCTAAGCGCCGATCGAAACCGCACGGCGCCGGGAGAAGCCACGAACCGCGCGCGTCACAGCGACGCTGAGACCGAACGCGATGCCTGCCGCGAGGAAGAAGTCGCCGGGGCTGGCGCCGGCCCATGACATGCGGTCGGCGAGGAAGAGCAGGTTGCCGCCACCCTCCGCGCTGCGCCAGATAGCTGCTTCAGCGTCCACATCCAGGCCGTGTACCGGCATGTAGCCACCGTTCACCACCACCACGATCCCGTTGAGCAGCGCCCCGATTGCCGCCATATAGATACAGTGCCGCGGGATCTGCCGCTTACCCAGGAAGCCCGCCCAGCCCGCGATCAGCAGCAGCAAAGCACCCCAGAACGCGACGCCCAGCGCCAGCGAGGGCCAGGCAAACCAGGCGACCCGCACCGTCAGGAGCGGCAGCGAAGCAAGCAGCAGCGTCTTCGAATTCAGCTTCATGATCATTCGGCGCCGCACCATATGCGCGATGTGCACCTAACGAATCATCGGCTGAACGCTGGCGGCCTTTAGACAGGTCACCCCGGGTTCCCGCCATTTGCCCTGCAACTGCGCTAATGCGGATGCATCCGGTTATCTGCATCAGCCCCTCAGCCCGCGTAACACCGTCAACAGTCCGTGCCTTATTGCTTTGAGGTCGTCCCGCAAACCTCAAAAGCCCAGGTCTCGATCCGACAAGAAGCGGGTCGTACGGCCCAGGGAGGGGATGGACTTTGCCTCTTTCGGATTGCGAACGAGAACTGCTCAGGGGCGCCAGACGGCGCGACCCGAGGGCATTCGGCGAGCTGTATGTCGCCTACTACCGCGCCGTCTACCTGGAGACCTTCGGGCTAACCAGAAACCCTGACGAGAGCGATGACCTGACGAGCGATGTCTTTCTGAGGGCGTGGAACGCCATCGATCGCTTCGAGGACCGTGGCTACAGCCTTGAGACCTGGCTAAAGAAGATCGCCCGCAACCTCGCGGTGAGCCACATCCGCCGACGGGGCAGGCAAGCGCCCAGCGTTGAACTCGACTGGCTGGTCGACCCAGCGCTTACGCCTGACGAACAGGCCGATGTTGCCTCGGACAGCGAGGCTGTACGACAGGCAATGATCGATCTGCCGGCCATCCAACGGCAGGTGCTGAACTTGCGTTTCTTCGACGACATGTCCTATAACGAGGTCGCGGAGGTCATCGGTAAGCCCGAAGGCACCATCCGTGTGATCCAGCACCGAGCCCTTCAGGCTATGAGGGAGCTCCTGCTGAAGGGACGTTTGAAACCGGCGCTGCCGCCGGCTTCAGGAGGCGGAGAATGAACCAGCTGGTAGCTCGCCAGTCCCCTCGCTCCCCGATTCTCACCGGCATCAGGCGCGCCGAAGCGATGGCTCTCGCCGGGTTGGCAGTTGCGATGGTCATTTCCCTTGGTGCCGCTGGCGCCCCGCTATCCTTTTCCCTGCTGGCCGTCGCAGTCGTGCTACTGCCGCGCCGGAGGCAAATCGATGCCGCTGGCCGTGAAGAGCAACGGCGGCAGTTGGCCAGGCAGCTTCTCTCCGAAGGACGCTCCATCCGGGCGCGCCACCAGCTGGACGACGTGGGCATGCGCTCCGAGCTCGTAGACTGGATCGCGACCAGCAGGACACGCGTGGCCCGATTCCCAGAGTTCGCCGCTATCTATGACGCCCACTGCGGGACCAACCTCACGGAAGAATTGGACGGACGGCTCCACCGTCTCGCTGAGATTGACCGCCTGGCGCAGGCTAGCAGCCGGCTCGGTCTTCCGATCTAGCCACGAGAAACATATCTACATTTCGCCGAGGGCGTTGGCGAGCCGGGTTAGCATCCCAATTCGGCCAGATAATTTTCCTAAATCAGCATTGGGTTCCGTGTAGCGCCTCGGACTCCAGCGTCCTTAGATCAGCAGGATCGCCGAAGGCATGGACTGATTGAGAAGACGTAGCTGGTACACCCGCGAACTCCCTCGTCCCCGGAAGCGAAGGCGGAGCCCTGCTTTTCTGATTGGACTCGGGCTCCTTGCCTGTCTGGTGGCGATCGGACTGGTCGTCACGGTCGCTGGTGACGGACCAACGGCGTCAGGGGGCTCGTCCTCCGATGACGCGCTGGCGCCGACACAACTGGCTGACGATGGCGAAGGCGAAGATCCTGCCCAGTCCGTGGCAGCAGGGTCAACAACTGTTACTGGCCTGCCGCCTGCACCGACCGATGGCGCCAGCATGGTCCGGGTGGTGCGCGGCTACCCCTTCATCTGGCCGGCAAATGGTCGCCTAATCGCGGGAATCGGGCCTTCCCAGCCCGGAATCGAAATCGCCCTCGTAGACTCCGCGATTGTGGCGAGTGCACGTGGAACGGTCACCTTTGTATCAGAGACACAGGAGGATTCGGGCATCGAGATCGTGATTGACCACGAAAACGGCCTGCAAACTAGCTATGCGCCGATCGACCGTGCCTTGGTCACGCCTGGCAATGTCGTCAGACAGGGAGAACCAGTCGGACTTGGTGTCGTTACGGACGGTTCAGTCGGAGTCCTCCATTTCGAAGTGACCATTGGAGGATCCCAAGTCGACCCTCTCAATGTGTTTCCTCCGCAGGGAGCAAGTGACCCAGACCCGGTCCAGCTAGATTGCGCCGACGAGGTGATCGTCATTGATTCCGGCGCACCACTCATCTTCGACTTCAGCGAATCGCTCGCTCCGGATTCCGTCGTGGCGAGAGCAAGCGTATTGGGCCAGACAGGGAGCACCAGCCCAAACACGCTGGAGGTTTCGGCTTCAGTATCCGGTAGCGCCAGTGTCCTCTTCGAGACGATGCCAAGCGCCGTCAATTCCGGGGGTTACCCCTATACGCTAATCGTCGAGACGCGCGGCGGCGGCGAGCGCGAGCGCCTGACCTGCACAGTGGTTGTTCGCACCAGGACGGTCGAGCTATCCCCGTTCTTCCTGCCACCAACCTCTCTTCCTCAGTCGCCCCCGAACGGGCCGACCGGACCAACATCACCCGCGGCAACTCTTACGCGGACACCGGTGCGCGCGCCAACTCAGGCGCCCGCGCCAACGAACACACCTGTGCTGACGCCACCTACACCGACGAAGACACCGTTTGCCAGCTAATCTGAGAAGCTAGGGGGTCGGCCCGAAACCACCGCCGGGCTAGGTCTAATGGGACGTTGCTGTCTTCAGTCGCACCTGCCGCAGGCGGGCGGGAGTTTCGGCGCGGCTGAGTATCTCCCGTAGCTGCCTGAGCGCCCGGAACTGAATGACACGGATGGCGCCACTGCTCTTTCCGAGCAGCTCGGCCGCCTCGTCGTAGCTCATTCCCTCGATGAAGCGCCAGATGATGACTTGTCGTTGGACCTCGGGAAGCTGAATGACGGCGGCGCGAAGCGTCTCCGCTTCGCCTGCCAGTTCGGCCAGGCGCTCTGGGCGACGCTCGGACGAGTCCTCCAACTGGACCTCGTCGATATCCTGTACCAGCTTGCGCCTCCTCATCTGATGAGTCGCCATACGATGACCGATCCTAAGCAGCCAGTGCTCGATGGGCACACCGCGATCCTCGTACTTGGGGATGCTCTTCCAGGCCTGGATAAAGGTCTCGTTGGTCAGGTCATCCGCTTCATGCGGATCGCCGGTGATGTAGCAGACGTGGCGGTAAACACGCTGGGAGTGCCTTCGGTAAATCTCCGCAAACGCCTCACGGTCCCCGGCTTTCGCCGCGGCAATCAGGCTCGAGTCGAAGGCTGTTTGGGCCACCTTGCCCGCCCTTCCCGACATTCGATTCGGCTGGTCATCCTGACCAGTACTGAGACAGCCGTGCGGGGGTACGACTTCGATCCTTTAGAACTAAAGGCGCTGCTGATTGTTACATAAGCGCGGTCTCGGTGTCGATACGATTCGAGACGCAGTTGGAGCTTAGAAGCTGACTTTGCGAAGTGGCTGACGTCGCGGGCTGGTCATCGGTCGAGTGCTCAAAGGAGCGACAGATGCGCGGACTCTCTGCGCGAGACCTAGCAGCTCAAAGACCTCGTCGGCCACATCGGGATGCCGCCGGAGTACTGGCGCGGGGTCCTGCCCTCCCATCCAGAGATCGATGCAATCAGCCAGAACGATTTCTACCTCGGTCACAAGCACTCCAATCGCGTGAAAACCCGGCAGACTACGCTGCGAGCCTGCGGCCTAATACCCGCGACTAGAGATGGAAGTCCAAGTTGACCCGGGATGTTACAGCCGGGTTGATCTCAGGCTCAAGAACCGGACGCCGGAGTTAGTCCTGGTTAGCATTACCACTGCCGCCGCCCTGACCTTGGCCACCGCCCTGGCCCGGATTCTCGCCGCCGTTACCGGGGTTCTCGCCGCCCTGGCCCGGTGGTGTACCGCCCTGACCGACGCCTTCGCCGTTGTCGCCGCCGTTTCCAGGGTTCTCGCCGCCCTGGCCCGGTGGCGTACCGCCCTGACCGACGCCTTCGCCGTTGCCGCCGCCGTTACCGGGGTTCTCACCGCCCTGTCCCGGTGGCGTACCGCCCTGACCGACGCCTTCGCCGTTGCCGCCGCCGTTTCCAGGGTTCTCGCCGCCCTGGCCCGGTGGCGTGCCGCCCTGACCGACGCCTCGGGCCGGATCGTTGGCTGGACTGGCCGGAGCTTCATTGACCGGTGAGATGACTGGCAGCACGACTGGCAAGATCTCTTCAGAAACGGGAGGCGTGTCAACTGCCGAGGATGATCCGATGTTGACCAAAGGCAGTGCCTGAAGGTTCAGCGGATCGCCAACGAAGGCGCTCGCAGCGCTGGCGGCAATGCCGAGGAAAACGGCGCCGCCGATGAAAAGGGATCGCGACGCCGCACGAATGGCACGCAGTTGCTGCGGAATGAAGCCTAGACTCCATCGAGGGGACTGCGGCGTAACATTCAGCTGAGCCAGAAATGCCTGCTCGTTCGGACGGCCGGGCATCCCCCTGAGCTGCCGGCCTTCCTCGGCCAGCATGCCCTCCAGCAGGCGAAGCTCCTCGGCCTCTTGGTCGTCGCGTGACTTGCTCAGCATTTACCGTCCATCGCCGGCCAGGCACTGATCGCAGACGAGAGCCGCCTGGTCGATTGGGTTTTCATCGCCACTACCTTCATTATGCAGGAGAGTTCTTCATAAGATGCAACGCCGATCGGCCCGATCTCGTTCCTACTAGCCAACGTGTCCGCACAGTTAGACTCGACAGCTTGTCCACTTAACTGAAACGCTCGGCCGACCGTAGCTGGTTCAGACGCGCCTGCTAACAACGGCAGCGATCGCAAATCTGCGAGTCCTCCCTTGTAACAACACCGAGTAAGGCGGCCTTAGACATGCGGCGGCCCTCCAAGGCGGCCCTCGATCTGTTGTGCACTGGATCGAGCGCTTCGCGAAAACCAGCAAGGCCAAGCAAGGAGAGCTGTCATGCATCAGAGAACGACAAACGGCGAACGCGGTCGCTTGACGTTAGTTGGCGTGAGCGTTGCCTCCGTCCTTGCCGGCCTCCTATTGATTCTGATGAGTTTAGGAGCCGGGACCAGCCAAACGGCATTGGCTGAGCACGTGACGCCCACCCTCATTGGCCCGGAGGATGACAACGGGAACCCCAATTGTGCTGATTTCGGCTTCAGTGGTGAGGTCAAGTTCGACCCCAACCCTGTAGGTACAGGGCCCTTCGAAGACGACGATGGCACGTTATTTGTCACCATTACCGACGCCGGCGAGTTCAGCTTCGACTGGAGCTCCAACATAGGAGTGAGCTTGGTCTTCGTAAAAGCCGGCAACGGCGGCAATGCTTACGACTACGAACCCGGTGAGGAGACCAGCGACACGAACTTGGAACCTCCCGATCAGAACGCGATAAGTCACATCACGTTCTGTTGGGATGATGATCCCACCGCAACACCCACTAATACGAATACGCCGACGAATACCGCCACGAATACCCCGACGAATACCGCCACGAACACGCCGACGAGCACCGCCACGAACACGCCGACGAGCACCGCCACGAATACACCGACGAATACAACTACGGCCACAGTCACCGCGACGTCCACGCCGGTAACACCCACGTCGACGTCTACTCCGGTCGATCCAACCTCAACGCCGGTTGATGAAGTCGATGAGGTTCAGGCGACCGCAACGCCAACGGCCACCCAGACTCCCGATCCTCCCCCGGCCACGCCTGAGTTCGTGGAAGAAGTGGAGGCGATCCAGAATGTCGCACTTCCTGCGGCAGGAACAGGTGGTTCGGGCGGCAGTAGATTAAGCCGGGCTCTCCTCGCAACGGGAGCGTTGTTCTTGCTTGTCGGAATCAGTGCGGCAGCCCTATCGAGACGCTCGGCTTAGTTGCGATCCGGCCTGTAGGAGTGACTCGCCAGGTGGAGCCGCGGGAAGCTCGTGAAGGACATCTTCGAGACGTTCATCGTTGGAGGCAACTGCCATGGCATAGCGGTCTCACTAAACGCCAAGGGCGTTCCCTCCTTCGGCGGTGGCAAGTGGTACCGCTTACGATTCGCCGGATGCGTTGAATGAGACGTATATCGGCCGCTCGATCCACCGCCGGATGAAAACTGAGAAGTACCGCGACAGTCGCTCCGGGAAATGGAATCCGAGGGAGGTCTCCCTGCCGAGTTGCTAGAGGAGCAGCGGCACGAATTGAGTCTCGAGCGAGCAAGCCTATACGAGGAGCGTCAAAGGCCTGAGCCTCAAAGCACGAGCGTCATCGAAATAAGCTCCTCGGGCTCAGATGCCCGCGTACTCCCAGCAGGTGCGAGCCAGGCTCGAATGCGTCGATGAGGACAAGCTGGCCCTCTTGTTGAGGGCGACCGATGCTCAGGTGACAGCATCGAACACCGAGGCGCACATTCGGGGCTCAATCCCCCGAATGCCTCCCCGAAGGCTCAGGATTTACTCACCATTGAACAAACATCGGCATGATGACGTGGACGTAGCTGTCGTCCCCCAGCGTCTTGAACACGCCCTGGCTGGACGGACCCGTCGTCTCCATCGCTAGTTGCCCCGACTCCAGCGCCTGCAGAACGTCCTGCAGGTACTTGCCGTTGAACGCGATCTTCACGCCCTCGCCCTCTACCGCGGCGTCGATCTCGCCCTCGTTGTCGCCGACTTCCTCGGCGCGGGCCGAAATCACGATCTTGCCCGGCGTCACACCCTCCCCTGGCGTGACGACCAGCCGCACGATGCCGGAGCCGTCGCGCGCGAACACCGACGCGGTGCGCGTCTCGCGCAGGAACTCGCCCACCTCCGCCACAGCGCGGCTCGTGGAGCTGGCCGGTATCAGCTGGTTGAAGTTGGGGAACGTACCCTGGATCAGCTGAGCCACCATCTCCGCGTTGGCCAGTCGGAACAGCACCTGCGTCTTCGCCGCGTTCGTGCGCAGCGTCACCGCCTCATCTTCCTCCGCCAGCAAACGGCTCAGCTCCGCGAATGCGCGCGAAGGCACGACAATCTCCGTCGCGTCGACAGACGCCGTGAGCGGTAGTTTGTAAACCGAAAGCCGGAAGCCGTCCGACGCCGCCAACGTCAGCAGATTGCCTTCGAACTTCGTGTCGACACCTGTCAGGACGGGGCGGGAATCGTCTGTCGCCGCTGCAAACACGGTCTGCGCGATTGCCTGCCGCAGGCCCTTCGCCTCCAGCTGCACGTCGATGCCGTCCTGCACCACGGGCGTCGGTGGGAAGTCCTCGGCATCCAGGCCGCTGATCTGCGCCTCGTTGCGCGCGCACTCCACTTTCAGCTGTCGCGACCGCGCCGCGAGCTCGAGCGTGATCCGGTCGACCGGCAACGTGTTCACGAAGTCGGTCAGCAGCCGCGCCGGCACCGCTGCCGCGCCCGGCTCGAGGATCTCCGCCTCGATCCAGTAGTTCATCGTGATTTCGAGGTTCGTGGCCGACAGGCGGAGTTTTCCATCGTCTTCCGTCGTGATCAGGACATGAGACGTGATCGGCAATGTGCTGCGCGCAGCGACTGCTCTGCCGACGACGCTGAGTCCGCGTGAGAAGGCTTCCTGGGTGCAGGTGACTTTCATTTATACGCTCACGTAGCTAAGCATTTTAGTAAGGATTGAGGGCAGTATAGACCCGCCCGAAGCCCCGGACAAGCGAAACCGATCACCTGTCGAAGCCCTTCTTCGGCACCGCTCCCGGGCTCAGAGTTCACTGGCTCTTTAGCTGCCGCAACCCGCCTTCCAGCGTCCACACGCCGATGGCCAGGTGGTCCGGCGGGTCCCCGACCTTCGTCAGTACGACCTCACTTATGTCGACCCGAAACAGGTAGCCCGGTACGTCGCCAGTACTCTCCTCGTCGTCGCCGCTACCGTCCCCCATCGACTTCAGGCGCTCCGGATCGTCCACCTCGATAGCCCGCCCCGAAAGCTTTGCATCCCCGCTCCACAGCGTCGGGTCGTCCGGCGGGTCGTCCGACGTGCAATGCAGCGCCAGACGGGGATCGCGCGCCAGGTCGGCCAGCTTTCGCGCCCCCGGCATCGACCCAAACCACACCTCGCCGTCTGAGAACGTCACCTCGATGCCGCTGACGCGCGGCGAGCCGTCCCGGCGCAACGTGGCCATGACCTTGTGGCGATACGCGTCGAATTTCGCTCGCACCGCGGCGGCGAACTCCGGTTCCGCCGCCTCAACGTCTGCCCAGCGCGCCATCATCCCACCTCCAGCGCCGCGTCCACCGCCGCAATCGTCGCGTCGATGTCCGCCTCGCTGTGCGCCGTGGAAACGAACGCCGCCTCGTACTGCGACGGCGGGAAGTAGACGCCGGCGTCCAGCAGCGCGTGGAAACAGCGAGCGTAGCGCTCGGCGTCTGCCTCGCGGGCGGAGGCGTAGTCATAGGGGGTGTCGCCCGTGAAGAACAGCGTCATCATCGAACCAACCCGGCTCAGGCACGCCGAGGCCTCATGCTTCGCGATCGATGCCTTGATCCCATCCGCCAGCCTTCGCGCTTTCGCTTCCAGCCCTTCATAGAACCCCTGCTGCGCCAATTGTGTCAGCGTTGCGATGCCCGCCGCCATCGTCAGCGGGTTCCCGGACAGCGTCCCGGCCTGGTACACGGGTCCCAGCGGCGCGACCTGGTGCATCACCTCGCGCCGCCCGCCGTACGCGCCGACCGGCATCCCGCCACCGACCACCTTGCCCAGGCACGTCAGGTCCGGCATTACGCCGGAATAGGCCTGGTACCCGCCCAGCCCAACTCGGAACCCCGTTATCACCTCATCGAAGATCAGTAGCGCGCCGTTGTCGCTGCAATAAGTACGCAGCATCTCGAGGAATCCCGGCGCCGGCGGCACAACACCCATGTTCGCCGCCACGGGTTCCACGATCACGGCCGCGATCTCATCGCCCCAGCGCGCGAACAGCGCCCCAACCGCCTCGATGTCGTTGTACGGCGCAACCAGCGTCTCGCCGGCGTACGAGGCCGGCACACCGGCGCTGTCCGGCAACGACAACGTGGCGACACCCGACCCCGCCTGCACCAGCAGCCCGTCGGCGTGACCGTGGTAGCAGCCCTCGAACTTGACGATCTTGCTGCGGCCGGTGAATCCTCGCGCTACACGGATCGCCGACATCGTCGCCTCGGTGCCGGAGCTAACGAAGCGCACCAACTCTATCGACGAGACATGTTGGCACACCAGGCGCCCCAGCTCGACCTCCGCCTCCGTCGCGGCGCCGTACGTCAGCCCCTTTGAGGCCGCGTTCTGCACCGCCTCGACTACCGCTCGATTCGCGTGGCCCAGGATCAGCGGCCCCCAGGAGCCGCAATAGTCGATGTACTCATTGCCGTCTACGTCGGTGATCCGCGCTCCCGCCGCCGACGCCACGACCACTGGGTCGCCGCCGACACCGCGAAATGACCGCACCGGGCTGTTGACGCCGCCCGGAAGATAGCGCTCCGCCAGCTCAAAGACGGCGCGTGAACGGTCCGTCTTGCGGCTCATCGCAGTTCGAGCGCGTTTATGAGCGCGTCCAGGCGCTCGACCTCGTAGTGAGGCTCCGCGAGGTCGCGCTTCGTGTTGGCCCAGTCGCTGGCGCCTTTCTCGTTGCTGCCGCGGTTGATCCACGCCGCCTTCATGCCGGCGTTTCGCGACCCCGTAACGTCGGCCAGGAGGCTATCGCCGACGTAAAGGATGCATTCCGGCGCCACGCCCATGCGCTCGCTCAACAGCTCGAAAATTGAGCGGTGCGGCTTGTAGGCGCGCGCCTCCTCTGAGGACACGATCACCGGGAACGTCAGCGCGTTCTTACCCAGCACCGGGAACAGGAAGTCGTCATCCGCGTTCGACATCACGGCCACCGGCAGCTTGCCGCCTATCGTCTCCACCGTGCGGCGCGCCTCCTCGAAGGCGGGCGCCTCGGCCAACATGCTGCGCAGGTGCTCGTGGCCCGCTGCCGGGTCGCCCTCCACGCCGAGCTCCTCGAAGCACAGCGCGAAGTGCTCCGTCCACTCCTCCCGATAGCTTCTAAACGGCGGCACCGGCCCGTCGACCGGGCGACTGCGGCTCGCGGCCGCGTGATGTTGCGGATGCGCCGGGATCTCAACCGTTTCGCTTAGCGGACCCGGCGTGTTTGGGCCCGGGACCGCGTCCGTAGTCGCCGCCAGGCGTCCGTCGATGACCAGGCGGCGCCAGATCTCCATCCACTTCTCGTAGAGCACGTCCCCGGTCAGCGGCAGCCCCTGCTCCCGGCAGATCGTGCCGTAGGCGCCAACATAGGCGTCATCGCCGAAGTTGATCAGCGTGCCGTAACAGTCGAATGCCACCGCTTCGATCTTCGCGCCGTCACTCACATCCCTAGCTTATCGCGAGAGGAGGATTGAGATAAGGCAAGTATCCCAAATCGGAACTCGGGAACGTAAACTGGCGCCACCAAACCGAAGGAGCAGGTCATTTGAGCGTCCTGGTATTGATCGAGGCAAGAGCGAAACCGGAAATGCGGGACGAGCTTCGCGCTTTCCTGCAGGGCAACATGCACGAGATATCCTCCAGCCCGGGCAACGAGAGCGTGGCCTTTCACAGCCAGTTTGACGACCCCAACGTCTTGCTGTTTGTCGAGTACTGGGACAACCGGGAAAGCTACGACAAGTACCTGGCTTGGCGCTATGAGCGGGGTGACCACGCCCGCATGGTTGCCATGATGGATGGCGAAGTCAGTGTCAGGGTCTTCGACATTCTGGCTACCAGCCCAAACGCGGGGCTCAGCGTATAACCTGGGATTCCCTCTAGTCTTCGTCCAGCCCGAATAGCTCGCGTAGCGCCTCAACGTGACGCTCCGAGCCGTGCTGACGCAGCCGCGTCACCGGCTCGTGCAGGAGCCGCCTGACCAGCGCGTCGCTCATCGCCTCGATGCGCCTACGGTCCTCGTCGCTGAGGTGGCCCAGGCGTGCCAGCGTTCGCTCCAGCTCTGCCTTGCGCGTCGCTTCCGCCCGCCGCCGCAACGCCGCGATGGTCGGAGTCGCCTTCTGCTGCGACAACCAGACTTCGAACCGCGCCGCCTCAGCTTCCACGATCTGCTCTACGGCCCCGACCTCGCGCCTGCGCGCCTCCAGGTTGGCTTCCGCCGCCAACTCGAGGTCATCGATGTCGAAGAGGTGGACGTTGGCCACGTCGCGCGCGGCGCCCTCAACGTCTCGCGGCACGGCAATGTCCACGATGAGCAGCGGCCGCTCCGCCCGCGACGCCATCGCGCCCGCGACGTCGTCAGCGCTGATGATCGTCTCTGGCGCGGCCGTCGCCGTGATCAACACGTCGGCCTCCGCCAGAGCAGACGTCAGGTCTGAGTACGGGATCGCGACGCCGTTTAGCTCGCTCGCTATCTCCTCTGCCAGCCCGCTACGACGTGTGGTCACCAGTAGCCGTCCGACGCCGTTCTGCACCAGCGCCCCGGCAGCTCGCCGGCCTGCGTCGCCCGCACCGACGACGAGCACTGTCTTGCGCCCCAGGTCGCCGACGAGCCTTCGGCTCAGGCTCACGGCCAGCGCGCTGATCGAGAGCCCGTGCGCGCCGATGTCTGTTTCGTTGCGAGCTCGGCGGCCAACGCGCATCGCGGTGTGGAAGAGGCGCGCCAGGACAGCGTTGCTGCTCTCCGCGGCGGTCGAGGCCGCAAACGCTTCTCGCACCTGGCCCAAGATCTCGGACTCGCCGATCACCAGCGACTCGATACCGGCGGCCACCCTGTAAAGGTGCCGCACGGCGTCCGAGCCCTCGTGATGATAGAAGCTGACGCCTTCCGGTCCGGACTCGCCACGGGTCTGCGCCAGCGCGGCTGACGCCGAAGCGCTATCGACTAATGAATCGCCCGCCAGGTAGAGCTCCGTCCGGTTGCAGGTCGAGAGGATGACGCCGCCGCCGAGGTGGGGCGGCAAGCGGGATAGCGCCGGAGTCAGTTGGTCGGCGCCGAACGCGAAGCGCTCGCGCAGCTCCACCGGCGTCTCGTGATGACTGACGCCGGTTACCGAGACGAACATCAGATCAGGCCCTCGCGCCTCGTCCGCTCCCTGGAGATCGCCTGCTGACGTTCCCAGTCACTCAGCTCGGAGTCCTCCAGCTCTTCCGTAGGCTCGTCGCTGATCACGTCGTTGAGGTCCTTCTGCGCATTGCGCGCGATCTCATTCACGCGCGCCGCCATGATCGAGTTCGGACGGGAGAGCTCGCTCATGCGCGCTCGATCAGCGTTGTCCTTTGCCCCTTGGCCCCGCCGCGGTCTTCTTTCTGGCATTCTCAATCACCACTACTCGATAGCATCTCATACGCCGCCGTCATTCCCAAGAGCACCTGGTCGCCCAGCGCATGCACCTGGCCGGATGCCGCCAGGGCTTCCTCCAGCGGCATCGCCTCGCGCAGTGCCGCCTGGTTCGTCGTCTCGTCTATCGACTTGCGGAAGCCGATGTACGCGCCGACCGCGCTCGGTAGCGGCATACCGGCGTCGATCAGGATGCGGCCGTACTCACCGCCGACCTCCAGCGCTTCGTCCAGCAGACTGCTGCGCCGTGTCCCCTTGTCCATGTACTCGCCCGCCATTTCCACCAGCCGCCGCCCTAGGTCGCGTAGCCGTTGGCGATTCTCGTCCGAGAGATGACCGTACCAGCCGTGGTCGTCCTCACGCGCCCGCTGCAGCTGCCGCCTGATCTTGGCAACGGCCAGCCGTTCCACTTCTTCCGAGCCGCGGTGCCGTCCCTCACCCGAAACCATGCTTTCGAGGTCGTTGAGCGAGAATCGCCGGTGGCCGCCCGGCGTCCGGTAGACCCGCAGCCGGCCCGCGTCAGCCCAGCGCCGCAGCGTCGATTCATCTGCGCCGAGAATCTCGCAGGCGCGTCGCAGGCTGACCCAGCTTCCCCCACGCCCGCGTGTAGAGCTTTGAGTAGCTTCCAATTTGCTTCGCTCCCCAGGACTCGCGACTTTCAGGGCCTTGAGTCAGTCGCCATTTTACACGTTTACGTTAAGGGAAGCACCCCCTCAGTGCTCCATTTGCGACGACAGCCCCGTACTCCGATCGAACACCGAATCGTCGTTTTGCGTCGCGCCGTCGAAAGCCGTGCGGCCCGTCTGCAGGCTGCGCGTGCCGTATTTCGAGCGCACCTTGTCGAACGTCGCGCTGAGCGATTCCGATTTCGTTTCATGGGAGGGCTCGAGGCTCAGCTGCACCACGTCTTCCACCAGCCCGCTCGCGCCGACGCCGATCAGCCTCACGGGACGCTTCTCCACCTGACGGATTCGAGTCAGCAGCGCGTCCGCCGCTTCAAAGATCGCCTCATTGCTGCTCAGCGGCCGCTGCACCGTCTTGCTGCGGGACAGGGTCGTGAAGTCCTCGTACCGCAGTTTCAGCGAAACCGTACGAGCGCGTTTCCCTTGCTGGCGCAGCTGCGACCCCACGCTCTCACTGAAAGCGCGCAGCACCGCGCGCAAGTGCTCTGGGTCGTGGACGTCTGAGCCGAAGGTCCCTTCGCGGCTAATCGAATGCCCGCGTGGCTCGCCGCCAACGTGTGACGCGTCGATGCCGCGACTGCGCTGCCAGATCGCGCCGCCGTGGCGTCCGAACAGCCCTTCCAACGTCGCGACCGGCAACGATGCCAATTGCCCCAGCGTGCTGAGGCCAAGTTGTGCCAGCTTCTTCTCCATCGACGGCCCCAGCATCGGCAGCGCGCGCAGTGGCATCGGCGCCAGGAACGCCGCCTCTTCCCCCTCGGGCACGCGCTTGACGCCATCCGGCTTTGCGGCGTCGGAGGCGACCTTCGCCACCAGCCGGCTCGTCGCCATGCCCACCGAAGCGGCGATCTGCAGCTCGTCGCGGATACGAGCCCGTATCGTCGCGGCCGCCTGCTCCGGCGTCCCGACCAGCGGCTCGCATCCCGTCACGTCGATAAACGCCTCGTCCAGCCCGCCGGACTCCACCAGCGGGCTGTACTCGCCCAGGATGGCGTGAAACGCGCGAGAGTAACGCTGATATTCCTTGAAATCGCCGCGCAGGAAGATCGCATGCGGCGCCAGGCGCTTCGCCGTCCGTAGCGGCATCGCCGAGTGCACGCCGAAGACCCGCGCCTCGTAAGAAGCCGTCGCCACAACGCCGCGCCCGTCCGGGTCGCCGCCCACGACGACCGCCTTGCCCTTCAGGGACGGGTCGCGCGCCTGCTCCACCGCCACGAAGAAGGCATCAAGGTCTACGTGGAGAATTTGCCGCGCCACCGTCACACAGGAATAGCAAACATGTTCTAGATTGTCAAGCGGATTGCGAAGCTAATGAAACTCGCTTTCGCCTTTCAAGCCGCGAATCCCTCAGTACGATGCCGCTACAGCGGCAGTCTCAAGCCGCCAGGCAGTGGCCTAATGGAAGAAGCGCTTCTTTTCTTCGCTCTTGCCGTTCTTCTCCGGCTTCTCGGGCTTCTCTTTGCCGGCGTTCTCGATCTCCTCCGGCGTGATCGAGTTAAGGATGTCCTCCGCCGATTCACCGCGGTTTAGACGGCGCGCCACAGCAATGCTCGCCAGCACGATCAGCGCCGACGATACGACGGCGGCAGTGCCGATGAACTTCTGGTAGCGCTTGGTCAGCTCGGGGAACTTGTTGACGACACGGTGCGCCAATTGCAGAGCCGATAGCGCGCTCGGGTCAGGTGACTCGCCCTGCCCGTTCTGCCAGTTGCCATCATCCAGCTCCGGCTGGTCCGTCGGCTCGGTGTCGATCAAGGGCCCCTCCGGGATACTTCGGCATGATATCACATGCCCGAAAACGTGCCCGCCTCATTCGGTTACGTCCCGGTTAAGTTCGGATTGACCTGGCTGCTCGGCAGAGATGCTATCCGAGAGAAACCTGACGCCGGAGTATCTCTGTCCTTGCCATGGGATCACTTCAGATAACGGAGCTTCCTCAGTGAGACCAGGACGGCGTTTGCATGCCCAGCGCAGCCGGTCACTAGGTCCTACAATTCACGACAAATGATTCTTTAAGGAAAATTCAATGCGAAGCCGCTACTTTCAACGACGAAGCGCCTGTATCTCAAGAAGGGTGTCAATGGCCAAGAAACGAAGTCACGGTATCGCCGGCGCCAAGCGCATCTCGACTCCGCGTGCCGCCGAGCAGCAGGAGACAAAGGTCGATAACCAGCAGCTCGATCTCGTCCGCAGAAGTGATGAGAGGACGCGCTTCGTCACCAGCAATCTTCGCAGCCTTCAGTTCGCCCAAGGAAACGCTTTCGTTCAGCGAATGCTGGCCAATCGCAACCTCGCTGAACCAGCGATCCAACGAGACGAGAAGAAACCGGCGACAAGCGCGCCCGTCAGGAACCCCACCTTCGAAGACGCGCGCAATTACATTGGCAGGTACTTCGCCAGGCAGCGCGACATTCACGGGCTCCTGGTCTCAGCCAGAGACATGGCTTTCGAGAACTTCAAGATCTACTCGGGCGACGAATACAACAAGAAGTCGGACTCAGGCCTTCTTCAAGTTTTCGAGCTCGCCCTCTCGCTGCTGCCTCTCGCCGGGCCTGCCCTGAAGGCCTTCAAGTCGCTGCGGTACGGGAACAGCGACCTCGTCGGGTTGATCGCCAATATGGACAAGATTCAGAGAATCGACAAGGCGGTGAAGGCCGTTGAGACGGTCAAAGATGCGAAGGAAGGGATTGAGAAGGGCGTGGAGCCGGTCAAGAAGCTAAAGGACCTCGAGGTGTCGAGCGAGGGCCCCGGTTCCAGCCCAACCCTACAGTTCCAGTTGCAAGCTATCAGTAGCCTGATGGACCTCAGCAAGAAGGAGGTCATGAACATCTGGAATGGCGAAGATCTGATTTACAACCATCTCGAGACGCTGAAGTACTCGAACAGCGTCAACCTCGAGCAACTGGTGAAGTCACAGCTCGGTGAGCTCCCAAGCACAGCCACGCTCGAGTCGCTGGTCGACGGTGTCGCCCGATTCTTCGAGCTCGGGCTCTATAAAGCCTTCTACTGCGACGAAAAACGGGCGAGGCGGCTCTACGTCAAGGAGTCGAAAAACGCTCCTGAATCGTACTGGGGTCTTCAGGGCATGCCTGATGGCGTCATGAACCGGATTACTAACCTCTACGGGTGGTACCTGGTGCCCGTCCCAAAGGAGGTCGTAATCCTGCCCAGCGAAACGCGCCTCAAGGGCGGGATGAAGTTCTGACACGTTCCTGCATTTGCCGCTCGTCAGTCGCCGCCCGCCCAGCGCACCACGCCCGACAGCGAAGAAACGCCAGACGGTCTATTCGGCCTCCCGTGGGCTTCGCGAACTTACGCTGCGTTGGCTTAGCCCTTGAGCCCGCGCCGCAGGTTGGCCATGATCACCGCCGTCTGCGCGCCCTCGTAGCCCCAATTCGACGTGCCCTCACCCGACCGCGCCAGCGCCTGCTCCAGCGTGTCCGCCGTGATGATTTTGAAGATCGCCGGCACGCCCGTCTCCCGGCTCAAGTCCTGCAGCGCCAGCGCCGTCGCCTGGTTGATGTACTCGTTGTGGTCCGTCTCGCCCTTGATCACACAGCCGAGGCAGATCACCGCGTCGTAACGCTGCGTCTCTGCCAGTCGCTGCGCTGCGAACGGCAGCTCGAAGCTCCCTGGTACCCACACGACGATCCGCCGCTCATCTCCCACGCCCAGCGCGTCCAGCCCTTCGAGCGCCCCGGCCAGCAGCCGCTCCGTGATCAACGTATTGAACCGCGCCACGGCAATCGCGACGCTGACGTGGGTGCCGTCGAGGTCCTCTGGAATCGCCCGGGTCACGGAAAGCACACCAAACGGTCATCGCGAGCAGAGCGAAGCAATCTCACGGCTACCGTCAAACGCCTCGGATGATGGGGAGACTGCTTGGTCGCCTCCGGCCCCTCGCAATGACCACCTGTGTGGCGCAACCGAACGTTCGTGTTCCTGGTTCCTTGTTCCACGTTCCTGAGGCGAAGCCTCACACGATGTCCATCGGGTCGTCGTCGAAACGGTGGCCCAGCTTCTCAGCCTTGATCTGCAGATAACGGGCGTTGAACTCGTTCGGCTCGACGATAATCGGCACGCGCTCCACCATCTCCAGGCCGTAGCCTTCGAGGCCGAGGCGCTTGCGCGGGTTGTTGGTCAGGAAACGGATCCTCTGCAGCCCCAAGTCAACCAGGATCTGCATCCCGATCCCGTAATCGCGACGGTCCGCCTCAAAGCCAAGCGCCTCGTTCGCCTCCACCGTATCCAGACCATCGTCCTGCAAGGCGTAGGCGCGCAGCTTGTTGTGGAAGCCGATGCCGCGTCCCTCCTGGCGCATGTAAACGATCACGCCGCGCCCTTCGGCGCCGATCAGCTGCATCGCCTTCTCGAGCTGCTCGCCGCAATCGCAGCGCATACTCTGGAACACGTCGCCCGTGACGCACTGACTGTGCATGCGCACCAGCGTCGGCTCGCCGTCGTCGATGTTGCCCATCACCAGCGCCACGTGCTCGTCCGGATCGACGATGCTGCGATACGCGATCGCCCTCCAGGTGCCGTAAAGAGTCGGGATCACCGTCTCTGTGACGCGCTCGACCAGCCGCTCATGCTGCTGCCGGTACGCGATCATCTGCTCGACGCTGATGATCTTCAGGTGGTGTCGCTGAGCGAACTTCTTGAGGTCGGGCAGGCGCGCCATCGTGCCGTCTTCATTCATGATCTCGCAGACCAGCCCCGCCGGATACAGCCCTGCCAGCTTCGCGAGATCGACGGCCGCCTCCGTCTGACCCGCGCGTACCATGACGCCGCCCTCTCGCGCTCGCAGCGGGAACAGGTGTCCCGGCATCGCCAGCTCGCGCTTCGTCGTCTTCGGGTCGATGAGGACCCGGACCGTCTCGGCGCGGTCCGCGGCTGAGATACCCGTCGTCACGTTACTGCGCGCCTCGACCGACACCGTAAAGGCGGTACCGAAGAGTGACCCATTGTCCTGGGGACTGACCTGCATCGGGATACCAAGCTCGTCCAGCCGTTCGCCGGTCATCGGCATGCAGATCAGGCCGCGGCCGTACTTGGCCATGAAGTTGATGCTCTCGGCGGTCGCGAACTCCGCGGCAATGACGAGGTCGCCCTCGTTCTCGCGGCTCTCGTCGTCGGTGATGATCACGAACCGGCCGGCTCGAAATTCCTCGATGGCTTCTTCGACCGTGGCCATCACACCCTCGCCCTTATCGTTGTGCGAGGCGTCCCGCGTGACTTCCGCCCTCGTCATGAATCAGAGCCTTTCCGCCGGGCGAGGATCCCCGTCGCCGTATCGCTCATCGAGCAGCTGTTCGACGTAGCGGGCGATGATATCTGATTCCAAGTTTACCCGATCGTTAGGGTTCAGGTTCATCAGGTTGGTGTGCTCCTGCGTGAACGGGATCAGCCCTACTGAGAACGTCTCGTCGTCCTTGTCTATTACCGTCAGCGACGCCCCGTTGACGGCGATTGGCCCCTTGACGATGACGTAGCGCAGGATCTCAGGCGGCGCGTTGAATCGTGCGACCGTCGACAACTCCTGCGGCTCGAACGACCGCAAGGTCCCCGTGTGCTCGATGACGCCGCGCAGCAGGTGCCCGCCGATGCGTCCCGCCAGCGTCAGTGCGCGCTCCAGGTTTACCGGGTCGCCCACCTTGAGCTCGCCCAGGTTGGTGCGCGCGTACGTCTCTTCGATGACGTTTGCGTAGAAGCCGTCCTCGTCCAGGTACACGGCGGTCAGGTCGCAGCCATTCACGGCAACGGAGTCGCCCAGGTTGGTGCCCCACGTCACCTTCTTCGCGTTGATCACCAGCCGCCCCGGCCCAATCGACCGGACCGTCCCCACCTCTTCGACGATGCCCGTGAACACGTTGCCCCCGCCCGCTCTCCGCACGCTATGTCTAGCTGTGTTCGGAGTCTACCGGGCTCACGGCCCATCGGGCAATCACGCCTCACCCCATTGCGAGCCATAGGCGTCTAGCCAAATGCGAAGCAATCTCGTCGCACCGCCAGCGGAGACGGCCCGTCACTTAGAATACCCACGTGAACGAATACATCGAGACCAACCGCCGCAACTGGGACGACCGCGTCCCCATCCACATGGCCTCGGACTTCTACGATGTCGCGTCCTTCAAGGCCGGCCGCTCGAACCTGCTGCCTATCGAGCGCAAGGAACTCGGCGACGTGCGCGGCAAGACGCTGCTGCACCTGCAATGCCACTTCGGCATGGACACGCTCTCATGGGCTCGCGAAGGCGCCATCGTCACCGGCGTCGACTTCTCAGGCCCGGCCATCGAGGCAGCGCGGTCGCTCGCCCGTGAGCTGCAAATCGAGGCCAACTTCATCGAGACCGACGTCTACAACCTGCCCGAGGTGCTATCCGGCAGCTTCGATATCGTCTTCGCGTCTTACGGTGTGCTCTGCTGGCTGCCCGACCTGCCGGCCTGGTTCAAGATCGCGGCCGATTTCCTGAGGCGGGGCGGCCTCTTCTACATGATCGAAGCCCACCCGACTACCGACATGCTGGACGACGAAGAGATCAAGCTTGCGTTTCCATACCTCGGTGCGGAGCCCCTTCGGTTCGAGTCGCCCGCAACCTACACGGACCAGCAGGCGGATCTCCAGCATACTGCTAGCTACAACTTTCCCCACGGCATCGGCGAAATCGTCAGCGCCGCCATCGACGCCGGCCTTCAGCTCGAGTTTCTGCACGAGTTCACGCACGGGTTCTTTCCGAGGCTCCCCGAGATGCGGAAGCGCGGCGGCGGCTACTACGAGCTGCCCGACGGCAACCCGCTGCAGCTGCCATTCATGTTCTCGTTGAGGGCGCGCAAGCCGGCATGAGGACTACGCGTGTTGTTCGTCTCTGGGGTGCGGAAGGTTGGCGGGTGGCAGGAGAACACCGCAGAGTTACGGGAAGCGCAAGCTATCGGTTAGAGACAGCCCCTGGGAACGCCCCCTACGCTACCCGCCAGCCACACACTGAGTCGCCGGGATCACAGATTTGTCACAGGCCGAAGCTGGCACGGTCACGAATTTGTCTCAAGTCGGTATCGGATTCCCCTCAGGCGGCGATCGATTCGGCCTGCTGTCCCAGCGCGAGACTCAGCAATTGCTCCGGCGTTATGTCCAGGCCCGGCGCCAGGTAGGCAAGGCTGAAATGGAGTTGTTTGGCCCCGAACTCGCCTCGCAGGCGGCCGATGACAGCCTCCGCGCCCTCCGGCGTTGTATGGGGTAAGCAGATCGCGTAGACATAGCGCCCCAGCCTCCCAGCGCTATCCTCTGCCCGCAGGTTGCGCGCGGTTAGCTCGATCAGCTGCAAGGTGTGCACGGCCTTGTCTCGCTCCCGCGGCGTAGAAAGTGTCACGACGCACAACGGCAGCTTGTGGCGCCTGCTTCGCTTGATTTCCTGCGCCAGCCGCGTCTCGAAGTATTGCCTCGACAAGTGGGTCTCGTTCGGAGAAAACTCGTCGAAGCGCCGTCTCATCTCGCCCTCGAAGCGGTTCTGTTGACGCGTCAGCTTCCCTTCGAGGCGCTTTACGGTCACGATTCCGTAGCCGGAGTAAAACAACGCCGGCACCAGCATCACCACAACTCGGGTCGTTCCCGGACCGCCGGCGAACGTCAGCGCCGCGAACAGGAAGAGCGGTAGGAGCATAAGGGGCACCATCAGGGCAACACGCCGGCCCGCCCAGGACACAAGAACTCTGATTCGGCTCAGTCTTGGCGGCAGGAGGCGCGTTGGTTCCAGATCGTTCGGTTCGCCGCTGTAAGTTGTCATCGTTTCAACTTGCCACGCCCATGATCTCGGTAGATCGTAGTCGGACCTAACGCCGAAACAGGCGTCGAGCCCGAGGTGGGATCGATCTGAGATATCGGCTGAACTAGGCCTGCGACCAGTCTGGATAACCCGTAAGGAGTACGTCGTCGCCCAGGCGTTCGACAGTCATGTCGGAGAGACGCACCGCGTCGCGCATAACCTGCGCGCCCCGTCCGGCGATAGCAGCCGGCGCATCTGCCGCCCCGATCACCATCGGCGCGATCACGGCGGTCACCTTGTCGACCAGGCGCTGGTCGAAGAACGACCCCAGGAGCACGCCCCCACCCTCGATTAGCAAAGTCACGACCCCGCGCGACCCCAGCTCCCTCAGCAGCTCCGCCAACGGCACCCTGCCGTCGCGGTCTTCGTCCAGGACCAGCACCTCGGCACCGGCTGCTTCGATCGCCCAACGCCACTCGCTGCTCGATCGCGCCGTCGTCGCGACCAGCGTCTTCGCCACGCCGGAGAACACGCCGGCGCTGGGCGAGATGCGGCCCGCGCTGTCCAATACGACTCGCAGCGGCTGGTGCTCGGCAAGCTCGCCGCCAGGTCGCGCCGTCAGCTGCGGATCGTCGACGACGACCGTGCTTGCCCCCACCATGATCGCGTCCAGCTTGGTACGGCCGGCGTGCGCCCAGCGCAGCGTCGCAGGCCCGCTGACCCAGCGAGAGTCGCCGCTCGCCGCCGCGATTCGTCCGTCGATGCTCGCGGCGTACTTGGCGATCACAAAGGGCAATCCCGTCTGCCGGTGCTTGATGTACGCCTCCAGCAGCCGCGCCGAGTCCTCCGCCCCATCGCCAACCTCTACGTCGACCCCGGCTTCCTCGAGCTGCCGGTGCCCGGTGCCGGATACACGCTGGTCGGGGTCCTCGATGGAATAGACAACCTTGGCGATGCCGGCCGAGATCAACGCGTCGGTACAGGGCGGCGTGCGCCCGTGATGGCTGCATGGCTCCAGCGTCACGTACAGCGTCGCGCCGCGGGTCACGCCGGCGGCTTCCTCCAGCGCGACGATCTCAGCGTGCGGGCCACCCGGTGGCCGCGTATAGCCCTGCCCCACGATGCGTCCCGCGTTGACGATCACCGCACCCACCCATGGATTCGGGCTCGTCGAGCCGTAGGCCTGCCGCGCCAGGTCGAGCGCCTGACGCATCAGCCCGGACGGCGGGGTCATTTGCCGTCGGTGCGGCGAGGCCTGTGACGGCGGGACGCCAAGGGCCTATCCCCATGCTGCGGGTAACCCGCCTGGGGATAATTGAGGAAGTACTTGCTGGGCTGCGGCCCGTGCTGGCCCTGGTACTTTGACTTGTCCCCACCGTAAGGTTTGTCAGCCGGCGTGGAGAGGTACATGAACGAAATCTGCGACACCGGCATCATCGAATAGAGCGTAATCGGTAGGTTCGAGATGTTGGTTAGCTCGAGCGTAATGGTTCCCTCAAAGCCGGGGTCCACGAATCCGGCGGTCGAATGGACAATCAGGCCAAGACGGCCAAGCGAACTCTTGCCATCGAGCCGTCCAACGATGTTGTCAGGGATACCAACGCTCTCAAATGTCGCCCCAAGAATGAATTCGCCTGGATGCAGGATGAAAGGCTTCAGCTCGTCGAGCGTTTCCCGCTCCGTCAAGAGCGACATGTCGCGTTTTACTTCCGTCACGGCCTCCCGGTGATTCCTGAAGACCAGGACACTATCGCCCAGGCGCAGGTCAACACTCGCGGGCTGGAGATAGCGATCGTCCCACGGGTCGATGACTAATCGCCCCGCGCCGATTTCCTCTCGAATGCTGCGGTCGCTAAGGACAGACGTGGCTAAGTCCTCCGAGTGCTTAGCCGGATTCTACGCGACGAGGCGTATGACGGCATAGCGAAGGGAGGGCCTGCGCCGCTCCCTTCGAAGTAACCGCCGTCACGCCCTACTCGATGGCGTAGAGCACGTTGACCGTCACGCTGATCTCCAGTTGACCGGCCTCAATCGGCGTCTGCGCCGCGTCCGACGCCGCCCCTCCCGCCGCGGACGGGAACGCCCGCTCGTAGAACGGGTAATAGCTGCTCTCGGAAATCGAGATGAGTTTACCGAGTTTGGCGCCGGCGTTAGACGCCAGCTGTTCAGCCTGGGCGCGGGCCTTCTTCACGGCCTCTTCCCGCGCCTCCGCCTGCAGCTCCGCCGGGTCGTCGATGCTGAACGCGACGCCTTGCACCACGGCGTCATCGCCGCCCGCCAGCGTCGCCGCGTCGATAGCGTCGCCCGCCTTGTCGAGGTCGCGCACTTTCGCCGACACGACGTTGCTCACCACGTAGCCGACGATCTCGCCCTGGCTGTTGAGTCTGGTGTAGTCGTACTGCGGGTAGACGCTGAACTGGACCGTCTGGATGTCATCATCCGCCACGCCGTTGTCCTTCAGCGCGTCGATGACCGCCGCCTGTGCGCTCGCCGCCGCCTCACGCGCCGCCGCAATGCTCTCGCGTTGGGCTGAGACGCCCACCGTCAGCACCATGATGTCCGGTTCGCCGACCGCCGTTCCCGTGCCGCTGGCATTGACGCCGCTCTGGCCCGTGCTATCCGGCGTTACGTAGGTATCGCCGCCGCTGCAGGCCACTGCCAGGAAGGCCAGGCCCGCCACGAGCGGTATCAGGAATGCTTTGGGGTTCATGTTGTTGAGTTACCTTTCTTGTCTTCTCACGATTCGAGGCAAGAACACGGCTAACAGGGACGCAGCGAACGCCAGCGCCGCCACAATCTCGAGGATGCGCAGCGTCGATAGGCCACCGGAAGAGTCGTCTGGCTCGGCCAGAAGGCTCGTTTCCTCCGGGCCACCATTGGCGCCGTCCGCCGCGACCTGGTCGTCGTCGTCGAACGAATCGCTGGCCAGCGGTTCAGGCGCGGTTTCCGGCTCCGGCGACGCCTCCGACGGCGGCGCCAGTGCGCTGGATGCCGCGCCGTCTGCGTCGCCCTCCTCGGTCGGAACTGCTTCAGCAGCGGCAGCGCTTGCGGCGCCGCCCGTTGCCCGGCTCGTCTCTCCGTCTCCCGCACTGTCCTGGCCCGCGGCGGAATCCGCCGGTGTCGTCGCGCTATCCTCCGCGTCCGCGGCCTTCGACGCCTCCAGCGCCAGGCCCGTGCCCGCCTCCGGTTGCTCCGCCGTGCGCGACGCCGCCGTGCTACCGGCGCTGCCAAACGCACCACTGTCATCGCTGCCCCCGCCCGTCGTGTCAATCGCATCGACGAACAGCAGCCCAACCAGGATGGTCAGCGCCACCGCCGGCGCAAACGACAACGACATGCGGCGCGGCGCTGGCACGACTCGCCGTTCGACGGCGAACTCCCGGCCCAGCGCCAGCGAGCGCCGCGGTTCGACCCGCGGCAGCTCGCTAAGCAACGCTTTCGTGTCTCGCAGCTCCGTGAGCAGTGTTGAGCACGCCTCACAGCTCGCCAGGTGCGTCTCCACGGCACGGCGCGCACGCTCACCCAGTTCCCCGTCCACGTATGCGGACAGGTCCTCTTCTGGGTGAACGCTGCGTCGGAACCAGGTCATGCTCTTGCCTCTCTAACCTCCTTGACGAAATCGAGTGGGAAGAAGTTCCGGCTGTCTCAACATAACTTCGCGCATCCGCATCCTCGCCCTCGCGATGCGTGACTTCACAGTACCCAGCGACGTCTTCATGGCGACGGCGATTTCGGCATAGTCCAGCCCCTCGACGTCACTCAGGACAATGGCGGTGCGTTGCTCCTCAGGCAGCTCCGCCAGCGCTGCTTGCAGGCCGTCTCGCAGCTCGGCGTTGAGCGCGCTCTCCTCGGGCAACGGCTCCTCGTCCGGCGGGTCCGGCATCCCCGCATCCAGCGCCGTTTCCAGCGATGACGATGGCCGCCTGCCGCGACGCCTCAGCTCGTCACGGCACAGGTTCGTCGCGATACGCAACAGCCAGGCTCGGAATGAATCGCCGCGGAAGCGGCCGATGCTGCGCCAGGCGTTGATAAACGCCTCCTGCGCCGCATCCTCCGCCGCCTGCTGCGAACCCAGCATCCGCAGACACACGTTGCAAACCAGTGATTGGTACTCGACGACCAGTTCGTTGAACGCGGATAGGTCACCCGCCTGGGCACGTTCGATGCGGGGATCCTCTACGACCATCGTCCAACCATCGCCTTGATTCAATCCGGCCTGTGACACGGTGTCAATTTTCTGATAGACACATGAAGTTTACTTCCTCATTTAGTCTGAGGCGAGTCTTGGACTTTTCGCGTGCGACGATTACCGATATGCTGCCGCTCAGATGCCCGCCGCGTCAGCCGCCCTCCAGACCATCGCCCGCGCCCGCCGCGACGATCCCCTCGCGCCCGCCACGGTCATCGCGCCCTCCCACGTGGCCGCCATTCACTTGCGCCGCCAGCTCGCCGAGATCGCCCCCTTCGCCGGCGTCCGCTTCGAGACCTTGCCCCGCATCGCCGAGCTGCTGGGCGCCGCCGCGCTGGCGAAAGGGGGACGCGCGCCGCTCGCCCGCCCCATCGGCGACTATCTGGCGACCCAGATCGCGCGCCAGGCCCGCGCCGACCTCGCCGCGGTCTCCGACCTCACCGGTTTCGCCCGCGTCCTGCGACAGAGCTTTACGCGACTGCGGCGCGGCGGCTTCCGCCCCGAAGACGTCCGCAGCAGCCTCGACAGTGGCCTGCTCGGCGAGGTCACGCGCCTCTACGCCGCCTTCCGGGCCGAGACGGCCCGCTTCTACGACGAAGAGGACCTCTTCGACGCCGCAACCGAGGCCGTCGCCCGCGGCGGCTCGCCCGTCATCGACGACCTTGGCGACGTCTACGTCCTGCCTCCGGGCGCGCTCAGCGCTGGGGCCGACACGCTGCTCAAGGCGCTACGGCGCGCCGCCGGCTCGTCCCGCGTCAAGCAGCTCGACACGCCGGCTACGTCTCCTGAGACCGCCTTCGTCCTCGCCCCCGACCCCGCCAGCGAGGCGCGTGAGGCCGCCCGTGAGGTCCTGCGCTCCCTTGAGGCGGGTATCGGCATGCACGAGGTCGCGGTCTTCCACGGGGCCGATGAAAACTACGCTGGACTCCTGACTCATTCACTCAGAGCCGCAGGTATCGAACCAAATCCGTCGCCAGGTCCTCGACTATCGAGGACGGTGACGGGAAAAGCCGTTCTGGCGATGCTCGCCATACCAGAAGCAGATTACTCAAGAAACGCGGTCATAGATTTCCTCGAACTCGCACCCTTAGCGACAGAAATCAAGTCAAACAACTTCAGTGCAAATCGCTGGCGCGTAATTGCGCGCGATGCCGGCGTAACTAGGGGCTTGTCGCGCTGGTCTACCAACCTTGGAGGCTTCAGTGAAGATCGTCGGCGGAAGTTAGCGGGTTCGGACGCCGAGGACCGCCGCGACCAATTGGAGACGGAAATCCGAAGCTCGGGGGATCTCCAGGGTATTGTTCTCAACCTTGCTGCGGAGCTGGAGCCGCTGCAGTCTCCAACGTCCGCGGCGGAATTCATCCAGTCCTTCAGGGCAATCTACGCGCGTTACTTCGCGAAAAGCGCCGACGGCTACGCAGAGGTTCTGGAGCAAATCGATCAACTGGGCACGATTGGAAAGGTACGAGGAACCTTTACGCTCGCAACGTTCGCAAGAATGCTGGAGGTGAACCTCGATGCCAAGCATCTTCGAGTGGGCGAGTTCGGCAAAGGCGTCCTGATCGCACATTACGACCTCGCCGCCGGCCTCAGCTTCCCTCACGTCGTGCTCTGCGGCGCCTTCGAAGGCGTCTTCCCCGCCTCCGTACCGCAGGAGCCACTCGTCGAGGACCGCTACTGGGCCGGCCTGCGTCAGGCAGGACATCCCCTCCTCGAAGACGCCGCGCTGCGAGCGGAACGCGCCCGCCTCGCTGCCGAGCGCGCCGTCGCCACCGCCACGCGGCGCCTTGTCTGGACCGCGCCCCTGCAGGCCGCCGGGGCCGGGCGCGAGCACTACCCCGCCCAGCCCATGCTGACCGCCGCCCAGGCCCACGATCCAGCGATTGCATCCGCCAGCGAGCTGCGCCGAGCCTCCGCTTCAGCCTGGCTGCGCCGCCCGCCGTCGCCCCTCGCCGCCATGCTCACCGGCCTGCCGGTCGACCTCCCGGAAGCGCGCCTTCGCGCCGCCGTGGTCGCGCGCCGCGACCACCTCGCGACGCCCGTCTCACACCCCCTGCGCCGCCCGCTCGATCTACTCACGGCGCGTCACGGCGAGGCCTTCACCGAGTTTGATGGCAATCTGTCCTCCATCCCGGGCGACGTCCTGATACCGCGCCGTGGCGTTTCACCGACGTCGCTGGAGCACTACGCCGCCTGCGGCATGCGCTACTACCTGCAATCCGTCCTGCGCCTGCGCCCGCCCGAGGAACCCGAAGACCGCGACACAATCGACCCCCGCGATAAGGGCACGCTCGTCCACGAGGTGCTCGATGCCTTCTTCAAGCGCCAGTTCGAACGAGGCCGTCCCGCCGTCAACGAGCCCTGGATTGAGACGGACCGCGAGGAGCTGCTCGCCCTGCTGGACGCGGAGCTCGAACGCACGCGACAGCGCGGCCGCACCGGTCTCGACGTCTTCGCGGCGCACGAGTACCGGCGCCTGCGGGCTGAGCTCGCCACCTTCCTTGAGCGCGACACCGCCTTCCGCCTCGAAACCGGCGCCCGGCCGGTCGCCTTCGAAGAGCCGATCCCGGAACAAGACTACGGTGGCATCCGATTGCGCGGCTTCGTCGACCGCATCGACGCCACGCCGGACGGCAGCAAGGCCTGGGTTCTCGACTACAAAACCGGTAGCGCATATTCCTACCGCGGCATGACACCGGACGATCCCCTCGCCGGCGGCTCAAAGCTGCAGCTGCCGGTCTACAGCTTCGCCGCGCCCAACGCCGAGCAGGTCGAAGCGTTCTACTGGTTCATCAGCTCGGCCGGCGGCTTCGAAAGAAAGGCCTTCGACCCGAAGCCGGAGAACATGGCCCGTTTCAACGACACGCTGACAGCGATCCTCGCCGGCGTCGGCGCCGGCGCCTTCCCGCCCGTCCCCGGCGAGGAAGACGGCAGGCCCGGCCGCGGCTACGAGAACTGCGCCTATTGCGACTTCGCGCGCCTCTGCTCCACGCGTCGCTCCGACGAGTTCGAGTCGAAGCGTGGCGACGGCATCATCGACGCGTGGTCCGCCGTGCGTCGCATCGCCCAGGGAGAGCCTCGATGACCGGCGACGCCCTGCAATCCGACACCTCGGCCCGAGCGCGAATTCGCGAACTTCTCGACGACACGCTCTTCGTCGAGGCAAGCGCCGGTACGGGTAAGACGGCCGCCCTCGTCGACCGCTATCTCGCGCTCGTCCTCGCCGGCCGGACCGTCGACCGCATCGTCGCGATCACGTTCACCGAGAAGGCGGCGGCCGAGCTACGTGACCGCGTCCGAGCTGGTCTCGACGCGCGCCTCGCGGCGGAGACGGACCCCGAGCGCCGCCGGCGCGTCGATGGCGCGCTGGCGGGCCTCGACCGCGCCCACATTTCGACCATCCATGCCTTCTGTCAGTCGCTGCTGCGCTTCTTCGCCGTCCTCGCCGGCATCGACCCTGCCTTCGAGGTGCAGGACGAGGTCGCAGCGCAGCGGCGCTTCGAGGAACGCTGGCGCACCTGCCTCGACGGCCTCGGAGCCAACCCGGACGCCGTGGACGCCGTCGGCCGCCTGCTCGACCTCGGTATGACACCCCGCATCCTCGAGGAGCTGGCCCAGGCCCTCTGGCGACGCGGCGAGCTCGCAGAGCAACTCGATCACGAGCCGCTGACCACGCCGCCCGCGCCCCCGCCCGCGCCCTGGCCCGACCTCGCGGCCATGCGCGACCAGCTGATGGCAATTCCAACCGCGACAGTGCCGGGCGACGACCGCCTGCTGCCCCGTATCCAGGAAACCCTGACCTTGCTGGACGACCTCCTCTCGGCCGGGGACCAGCGCGAGGCGATTCTCGTCGCTGCTTCGCTCAATCCAAGACTCGGCAACACCGGTAACACCGGGAACTGGAAGGGATCGATACCCGTCGCCGAGGCCCGCGAAATCACGATCGGCGTCATCCAGACCCTGATCGACACGCTGGAGTCCGTGCGCTCCGCCGCCCTCGCTAGAGTCATGCCCTTCGTCGTGCGCTTCGTCCTCGACGAAGCCCATGCGCGCGGCCGCGACGGCGCCTTGATGTTCGACGACCTCATCCTCAAGGTACGTAACGTCCTGCGCGACATCCCGGACGCCAAGGTCCGCTTCCGCAATCAGTACGATGCGCTGCTCATAGACGAGTTCCAGGACACGGATCCCCTGCAGGCCGATATCGCACTCGCCTTCGCCACTGACCCCTCGACCGGCCTGCCCGAGCCGGGCCGCCTCTTCCTGGTCGGCGACCCCAAGCAGTCGATCTACCGCTTCCGCCGCGCCGACATGGCGATGTACGCCCAGACTCGCAACGCACTGCGCGAGAGCGGCTCCGTCTCGCTTGACCTCTCGCTCAACCGCCGCTCGCAGCCCGCGGTCATCGATTGGGTCAACCAGGTCTTCCAGGCCGTCATCGGGCCCGGCTTGATCGAGAGCGTCCAGCCCGCCTACAAACCGCTCGACCCGCACCGCGACGAATCGCTGACAGGACCCGGAGTCGCCTGCTTCGGCTACGAGGCGGACGAACCCGCTGCCCTCATGCGGCACCGCGAAGCGCAGTACATCGCCGCCTACTGCCGCGACGCCCTGCACCGCCAGTGGCAGGTCTACGACCGAGCCACGGAGGGCATCCGCACCGCCCGCTACCGCGACATCGCTGTCCTGCTGCCGGCCCGCACGATCT
>Ga0214471_10000463_pt1 | contig 35104 bp, 33 predicted proteins | sample RVTome_5_FD_207665 | JGI IMG/M metagenome (GOLD analysis project Ga0214471, IMG submission 207665) | Soil microbial communities from uranium-contaminated site in the Upper Colorado River Basin, Wyoming, United States - RVT142D155 | ecosystem: Environmental > Terrestrial > Soil > Contaminated >... | reverse complement strand
CTCAGGCGGTCAGCCCAAGGGCTGACCCGCACGCGGACTCCGGGCCGAAAACTCATCGTGTGGGGGTCAGCCCTTGGGCTGACCCGCCGGCAGTGCAAAAGCAGATTCTTCGTCGCGCGGTTCAGCCCTCGGCTGAACCAGCGCTCCTCAAAATGACGGCCGTGGATTAATCACTGCTCCCAATGGGCCGTGCGCGCGCGGGTCCGCCCATGGCTGACCCGCCTGTGATGGAAAACTCGCTTTAGGAGAAGATCAGGAGACTCGATATATTTGATGAGAGGCCGCCTGAAAGGAGTATGCCGATGAAAAACGTCATTCGCATCACATTCGCCGTCGCGCTTTTGGCGATCGCCGCGATTCCCTCCGCACTTCTGGCCCAGCACGACGGCGTCATCCAGACAGCCGTCTGTCGCGAGGTGCAACTGCGCGCCCAGGCCGCTGTCGAGGCCGGAGAACCCTACAGGAACAAAGGGCAACTGCAGAAAACCGCAGCCCATGTCGTCGATGCCGCGCAGAGCGCCGGGGAGATCGATGCCGCCTGCGCCTCGTGCATCCTCAGCCAGTTTGCGCGCGGCATTCCCATCGCCGAGCAGTCGGCCTGCGGACCCGATGCGCCGCCGTGCGAACCCGGCGACTGCGTCAACCGCACCCCCTGCGTGGATACGACCGAGACTTGTGTCGAACCGGTCTGCGCCCAGACGACCGAGGGCGACATCATCTGTATCGAAGGATTGGCGCCGTGCGGGGAATTGCTGGAATGCACCGAATCGTCCGCATGTCCCCCGGGCTGGGTCTGCGTCACGACATTCTGCTGCAACAAGTACGTGTGTATTTCGCCGGCTCTGATTTGCGGCGGCGCCACCGAATGACCGTCGCCGGCGGCGTACGCAGCGTGAGATGAACCCCGCCAGCGCAGCCTGCGGCACACTCAACTCATCTTAATATGCGCCGGTCAGCCCCCTGGGGGCTGGCCGGCGCAATAAAAACAGGGGCCGCGAAACCGCGGGCCCCTGTCGCAATCCTATGGACAATGAGCGTCACTTCATCGCGATCCATTCTTCTTCGCGGGCGATGCGGTTGACCGTGTCGATGTCATCCTGTGTGGGAAAAGCCGCCTTCTGGTACGCCTCCCACTTGTCGGCGTCGACTTTGTTGCCGTCGATGTCGTACGGCTGACGGGCGTACGTGCCGATGGAACGGTTGAACTTGACCGACGGCACTTTCAGCTTGGGCTGCCCTTCGGGAATGATCGCATTGAGCTGATCGAAGAGCCCGTTGGTTTCGCGGATGTAGAGTTCGCGCGCGTACTCGTTGAGATTTTCACGGTCGGCGGGATGATCGTTGTCGGCTTCGTCAAAGCGGCCCTTCAGGCCCCACACGTAGTTCCATTCGGCCGACGAAGAGTGATCGGTGCCGAACAGATCGTAGGCGGTCGGCACCCACTTGTTGATGTACTTCTGAATGATCGCAATGGGAATCTTACCGGCGCGGAGCGTGCGCTTCAGGCCGTTGTGTCCTGTTCCGAGGTGAAACGACTCCTCCTTGAGCATCGGTCCCATCGACCGCGCCAGGGGCGCGAAGGCCGAATGCGAGAGCATCTGCAACTGAAACTTGCCGTCGCGATCGATAAACTCGGTGTAGACGAAGAAGTCCAGCCAACTGTCGACCACTTCGTTGAATGACCCCAGCAGACGGTTCTGCTCGAAGGCGCGGCGCTCCAGAAGCTTCATCGCCTCGGTGCGTCCCGACGAGCCGAAATTCTGCACGAGCAGATAGCACATCTGGTAGCCGTGGCGCATCTCCTCGCACATGACGCGAATCAGCGCGTGCAGATCGTACTCGCTGGGCGCCGTGTTGACCAGCAGACGCTGCTGTTCGACCGAGGCGAATTCGGTGTCGCCCTGGTACACGATCAGGTTGAGCAGGCCGTCGCGGATGCGCTGGTCGGGCACATCGAGGATTTTTTCGAACTTCGGCTTGCCGACCATGTCGCCGAACTCGATTTCATTGCTGTAGGTGTCGCCGAACTTGGCTTCGAAGTGGTATTGTTCCACGAGCTTCGGATCCAACCCGATGTCGTCGCGCCACTCGCGGAACAAATCTATCCAGTCGTCAAATGTTGCGATTCGCGGCATTGCGTCTCCCCTATATCGTCCGGTTGTCGGTCCTCAGCCCCGGTCGGGGTCTGTCTTGGTCATTGTACGTCTGCACCGGGGCCCCGACAACCGGGAAGTGACGGATAGCCGAGAGTCTCAGTAACGGCGGGAATAAACCGGGCCGACATCGGTATTTCCATTCGAGCCATGGAGTTGAGCCCATAGGCCCAAGTGCCCAATTCCGCTTGACCGCGCGGGAGCCGCATGGCTATCATCGCGGTCTGCGCTTGGATACAAGTGAAGGCGCCCCAAAGTGATAGGGAGGAAACAGTTGAGTCATCGGCGACCGTGGACAGCGTTGGCGGTATTACTGATTCTTGGTGTGGTTGTCACCGGGTGCCTCATCGAGGGACCCGCGAAGCCGCCTGAATTCTACTCGTGGGTTAAAATTCAGCCGGGCGACCGCTTTTCCGGCGGCCCGATGGTCGCCGCGCCGGAGGGATATATCTATCAACTCTGGGTGGCAAATCTCTCCGAAGAAACGGGGGGACTGGGCGATATCGCGCCGCTACTCCGATTCCATTGGGATCCGGACAATTATTTCGCCACAGACGAGGATGGTGAGCCGATACGCCTGACTGTTGACAATGGCGTCGATGGCGGGATCAACGTCATGGAGTGGGACGCGCTCATGGTGACCGTTGAGCCGGAAGATGGTGTCAGTCCGCTCGGGATCGGCCCAATCATATTGTTCAGCAACCCCGACGAGCAAGGCACAGTGCGTCAGATGCTCTCGCCATTGGATATTCTGACGTTCTTCGGATTTCTACCGCCGATCGGATCGCAGTATACGTACATATCGCAGTCCAACAAGAAAGGCAATCCCGGAGCGCATTGGCGCGACGGCAGCGAGGGCGAGGGAATCTGGTTCTGCATCCCCGAGGTGGAGGACCGGCAGATAAACGAGACCGACGTTTATCAGGCACACCAGAAGGTAGTCTTCTACCCCGGCAACATCGCGATTCCGTATACGGTGTGGATATACACGGATCACCCGGAAAGTTCCTTCTCCGATTTCGGTCTGGCATTCCAGAATCAGGAAGTCGACCTGATCTACATCGACGGGGTGGCGCGCCATGATACCATCATCATCGCCAGTCCGCCGGACACGATCATCAAGAAGGGTCCACAGGTCCCCTTGGGGCAAAACCACATGACGATCAACGGCGAGTCGGTCTACCGTTATGTGGCGGAGAATGGTTCGGTGTGCGATCTGTACATCGACAAGCCGTGGCTCACTCACTGCAATTCCGATCCGTTTCCTGCACTCTTGTTCAACGGCGATGACCATGTGATTGTCGACGGCGATACGGTCGGCATCGTGTACTTCTCCGAGGATTCCACCGATACCTGCATACTGCGTTGGGATGACCCGCGCCTGGACCAGTGCGACGATGTCGGGGCATATTACAACCGAATCTTCGACGACTTTGGCCCGTCCAGCCGGCGCTTCATCACGTTGGATGGAGATACTATCGTGAATCCGTCGTTGATCCCGCTTCCTCCTGTCTCGCTCTTCCTCTTCGACTACGAGATATGGTTGATTTTCACACCGGAGAGTGAGATCCGACCGCTCTCGCTCGGCCGCATCAGGACCGGCTCACTATTCGGCGGGCCCGGCCCCCAGTTTGGGCTGCCGCTGGTCGATTCCATCGACGCGAGCAATGAATACACGTTCACCGATGGCCGATTCGACCGCAATTTCCACTTCCCCGGCGAGGATTTTGTCGATGATATGACACGGCACGATCCGAAACTCCCCGAGACTTTGAATGTCATAAACTCGGAGGACGCCCTCAAGATCTGGGTCACGATGGAACCCCTTGAGGTAATCGACTGGGCGCCCGACGAACCCTATGAGCAGTTCATCATTCTCTCCGACTGGATCGTGCGCGCTGAAAATTTCATGGACGGGTCAGAGACCTCAGCGCCGGACAGCTTGAGCCCGGCCACACGGACGCTGACATATCGGGATTTGAACCCTTCGACCAATCCGCTGACGAGTCTGAATGAAGGCAATCGCACACCGACGATGACGATCTACCTCAGCAATGAGGGGCCATAGTCCAACGCATGCATCGTGACCTTTCGAACGCCCCGCCGATCAGCGGGGCGTTTTATTTGAATCACCGTCGCTGCAATGCACTGCACAGTTGATTCACCGGACATGCGCGTCACCCCGTCGATCACCTATTCGGTGATTTGTAAGACGCAGTATCATAATATGTTACAGCGACCGTCGCATCGATCGCTTCAGGCATGGACGTTGCGTTATGAGCACTCCGAGGAGTGTGATGTCCATGACAACCGTACGCTACCGCTACAATCCGAACTTTCGTCCGCAGCCGGCCAAGCAGCACGCCGACCGGGCGACCTTGTGGATTCTCGTTGCCGTCGTGGTGACCGCAGTGATCGCCCTGACCTTCGGCGAGGCCGAAGGGGCGCCGATGGCGGATACCCTGCTGCGCCTGTTGTGAACTGACGCCCCGGCCCGCAGGGCTTGGGGCCAAGCATTGCGCCTGCATCCTGCTCTCTCTTCCCCGTCTGGCCGTCCCGTGTGTCTCCCCCATGCGGGACGGTCATCTTTATCCCCCTCAATTCCTTAGTGGGAAATACCGATAGATCGATATGTGGGGCGGAGTACCAACGATAAGCTGCTCGTCCTGGTGGTGGAGAACCACACCGAAGTCCGCGAGATGCTCGGAAACCTCGTGCGGACCCAGGGTTGGGAACCGCTGCTGGCCGAAGGCGTCACCGACGCAGTGGCGATTCTCCGTTCACGGCACGTGGACGCCATCATCGCCGATTGGGAATTGGACGACGGCGACGGCCGTTCCCTGCTGCTGGTCGCCGGACAGATGCGCAAAGGTCCGATCCCCTCGGTGATGGTCTCCAGCTATGCCTCCGAAGAGTTGCGGCGCCTGGCGCGCGAGGCGGGCGCCATCGATCTTTTGGAAAAGCCATTCCGCATGAATGATCTGACCGACGCGCTCTCCCAGCAATTGAATCTCCACTCGGCGACTGCGTAGTCCCCGACCGACAATTTCAATCGAAATGTCAGGAGCACGGCGCGGCTGCCTCATGCCGCGCGTGTACGATGCGCCCGCCTACTTCGGCGAGATGGCCGGGAAGTAATCGTTCCCGTTGGAGGTGACGCGTCGCGGCGGCGTCTTGCCGTCGGCATCGGCCAGATATATGAACCCGTCGGTCGAGGCGAAGGTGATCAAACGGCTGTCGGGCGACCATGATGGTTTGCCCTGGTATGGAACGAGGCGGTCGGCCCTTGCGACGATTTTCTCTTTGATCTTGCCGTCCGGGGATACGCGATAGATTCCGCCGTCGTCGCGTTTGGTGTCGACGTAACAGATCCACTTTCCATCCGGCGACCAGGCCGGTCCGGCGACATCCGTGAGCAGCCGCGCGAGCTGTTCCAGTTCCTGATCGCTTTCGACGATGCCGTCGGCGGAGACCACCACCAGGCCGATCGTCTCCAGCGCGCCCCCGCCGGTTCCGCTCGGCGCCTTGGCTTTGTGGTAGATGAAGGCCACCTGCCGGCGGTCGGGAGACCAGGTGGGATCGGTCCCCTGACACTCTCGCGGCAGCGCGCCCTGACGATTGAGCGAAACGACTTCCGAGCCGTCGACCGCCGCATACTCGATCTTGAGGTCGGGCAACTCCGCATCCACCGTGTTGGCGTTGATGTCGCGTGTGTACATGATGTGCCGGCCGTCGCTGGACCACTCCGGCGTGCGGCTGCCGTGATTGAACGTGACCCACCACCAGAAATCATCGCGAGTCGAGTCGATGTGCGAGGCAAAGACGTCATAGAGCCGGTGCGTGCCGCCGCCGCCGTCGGGCAGCGAGTACGTGAACTCTCCACGGCGGACATAGGCAACGCGCTTGCCGTCGGGCGCCCAGCTCAGATTTCCCATGATGTTTTCCTGCGTGCGCCACTTGCGCTGCCCGGAGCCATCGGCGTTCATCAGCCAGATGTTGCCGTCGCGCAGGAAGGCGATCTGCCACGAGGAGACGGGCGCCGCGCCGCTCTGCGCCCAGGCGGATGCGGCAGCGGACAGGGTGAGCCCAACAAACACAGCGTACCGCAACAGCATCGTCATCATCAGCGTCTCCTTCATTGGCGTCATCGGTTGCAACGTCGTATCGCGTTATACACACCGAAGCGGCGGCGGGCAATGTAGCATCCGACCGCGACGGGGACAACCCCAGCCGCCGCTCACGTCTTCAAATTCTGCACAGCGATTGCTCACGCCCTGATCAGCAGGGCGGAGCCGTCGTGCAGGATGCACGGCGCGCTGGCAGATTCCCCATGAAATCGGAAGCCGACACGGTTCCCGGCTGTTGCCGGTCTCGTCAATCCCGCTGACACACTTGGCGTTAGAATCTTTCGACGCATCCGGCCCGCCAGTTGCAATGCACCACACGTCCGCCATGCGACTCTGGCGGTTATGACTCGCAAGGAGAGACGAATGCACAGTTTGCGTCATTCGCCCATACGCCGGCAATCCGGCTTTACACTCATCGAACTGATGATCGTGGTGGTGATCATCGGCATCCTCGCGGCGCTGGCGATTCCGCGTTTCATACAAAGCGCCACCAAATCCAAACAGAGCGAAGCCAAGCAGATTCTCAAGCAGATCTACGTACAGCAGCACGCGTACCGCGCATTTTACGAGGCGTATTTCATTCCCGGGGGACCGGCCGACGCGGCCAATCCGACGGCCTTTGCCCGCATCAACGTCGAGATTTCGCCGCCGGCGCGGTACTCGTACACGATCACATCCAGCGACGGCGGTTTCTCCAATTTTCTGGCGACGGCGACGGTCCCCGCTCCGGGACTCGATGATGATCCGGCGCCCGACATCTGGACGATCGACGATCAGGGAGTACTATCTGTCGTTTCCGACGACGTGACACTGTAGCACAGTGAACCGGCCGACTGTTCAATACGCGAGCATTGCACGATGCAACCCGACACGCAGAATCCGATGAGGTTTCGAGGGAATCTTCCCACAGTCAGCACCGGTGCGTGCGGTGCGATGGCGTGCGCATTCGCCGAAGTCGCTTGGGCACAAGCACTCGGCGGCCTGCTCACAGATAACGCAACGGCCCACGGACGTGCGGCACGCAGTTTGCCAATCCTCCGTACGCGCCGCTGATGCCCGCGCACAGACGGCGCAGCGAATCGACCGATAACCAACGAAGTGACGACATGCGGACGGGAAACAGAGTTAACCACTCACAACGAGGAGGCGCAATGATCTCCAAGCTCCACCGCTCAAATAAGGGCTTCACCCTTATTGAGTTGATGATCGTCGTGGTCATCATCGGTATTTTGGCGGCCCTGGCCATTCCGCGTTTCATGGCCTCGACCACCAAGTCCAAGCAGAGTGAAGCCAAGCAGTTGCTCAAGCAGATCTATGTCATGCAGCACGCGTACCGCCAGGAATATGACACCTACTGGGGGAACGGTGTCAGTGCCGACGCGGCCAACCCGAACAACTTCGCCCGCATCGGCGTGCAGATCATGGTCTCGGCGCGCTACAACTACGCGCTGGTCGCCGACCTGGTATCGTTCACCTGCACCGCGACCGGCAACCTCGATGACGACGCGACCGTGGACACCTGGACCATCACGGACGCGGGGACGTTGACGAACACAATCGACGACGCCTCAAGCTGATCGACGTCATCACAACTGGCGTGACATCCGACGCCCCCCGCAGTTGGCGGGGGGCGTCTTCTTTTGCGCCCGACGTCGTGGCCTTCCGCCGTGGCCCTGCCGCCCCCGGCAGGGCGCGCGTAACACTCTTCCGAGCATCTCAATTGCCCGCTCGTGCAGGACGCTACCGCTGAGGCCGGACGACGAAGTTGATGAGCCGACCGGGGATGTAGATCGTCTTGATGCGCTCGCCGTTCAAGTGTGACGCGACCTTCGGATCGTTCTCGGCGGCGGCGGCGACAACGGCTTCATCGGCAGCGGACGGGACTTCGACTTGCCCGCGCAACTTGCCGTTGACCTGCACGGCGACAACGACGGTGTCAGAGGGAATCGCGGACTCATCGGCCGTCGGCCAACCGGACTGAAAGACACTGTCCGCGAATCCCATCTGCTCCCACCACTCCTCGGCGAGATGCGGAATCAGCGGCGCAAGCAGACGCACCATCGTGGCGGCACAGACAAACCGCAGATTGGGATTCAGCGACGAGCCGTCGCCAAGCTCGCCCAACAGCTCCATGACCGCCGCAGTGTGCGTGTTGAATTGCATCCGGGCAAAGTCGGTATCGACCTTACGGATCGTCATATGCAGTTTCCGATAGAAAGCCCGCTCGGTCTCGCTGAGAGTCTCGGAATCGAACCGCATGTCGGGATCAGGGCGCAGCGCTGCCGCTGCCGCAATGGCACCGTGAACGAATCGATCCAGCTTCGACAGGAACCGTTCGGCGCCGACCAGGCCGCTGCCGCTCCAGAGCACCTCACGGTCCCCTGGTGACGCGAAGAACATGGTCAGCCGCAGCGGGTCGACGCCGTGCTGCTCGATCAGGTCGATCGGCGAGACAACGTTGCCCTTCGACTTGGACATGACCGCGCCCTGGGCATCGAGCACCATACCGTGATTGAACATCTCGATGGCAGGTTCACTGACCTTAAGCCAGCCGATGTCCTTGAGAAACTTCGTGAAGAAACGGAAATAGATCAGGTGGCCGGTGGCATGGGTGATGCCGCCCATGTAGTGATCGATGGGGAGCCATGCCGCGGCCTTCTCTTTGTCGAACGGTGCCTCGTTATTGTGCGGGTCGAGATAGCGCAGGAAGTACCACGACGAACACATGAAGGTGTCCATTGTGTCCGGATCACGCTGCGCCGGTCGGGCGCAGGATGGACACGTCACGTTCATGTACTCCGGCACATCGGCCAGCGGCGAGCGCCCCTTCGGCAGAAAATCGATGTCGCCGGTCGGCAACAGCACCGGCAGATCGCTTTCCGGAACGGGAACTACACCACACACTGTGCAATGAATCATCGGGATCGGCGCGCCCCAGTAGCGCTGGCGTGAAATCAGCCAGTCGGTGAGGTGGTATGCGGTCTTTCGTCGCCCCAGATGTTGTTTCTCGAGATAATCACACACGGCATCGACCCCGGCCTGTCCCGCCAAACCATCAAACGGTCCGGAGTTGATCATCACGCCGATATTGGAGACCGCCTCGGTCATCGTCACCGGATCGGGATCGGTCTCCCCGGCGCGAATCACCGGACGGATCGGCAGGTTGTGCGCACGAGCGAATTCGAAATCGCGCTGGTCATGCGCCGGGACACCCATGATGCAGCCGGTGCCATACCCCGAGAGCACATAGTCGGCGACCCACAAGGGGATGCGTTCGTTGTTGAGCGGATTGACCGCGACCAGGCCGGTATCGATGCCATTCTTGCCGCCCTGCGCGATCCGTTCGACCGTCGTCTGCCGCTGTGCCGCCGCGACGAATGCATCGACCGCGCGGCGATGCGATGCCGGAACGCTCAGCGTCCGCAGCAGCGGCGCATCCGGCGCAATAGCCATGAACGTGACGCCGTACACCGTGTCGGGACGCGTCGTGAAGACGGTCAGCTTGACGCCGTCCGCGAGTGTAAAGCCAATCTCCGTGCCATGCGATCGTCCGATCCAGTTGCGCTGCAGGGCTTTTAAGTTGTCGGGCCAGTGGGTCAACTCATCGATGTCGTCCAGCAAACGGTCGGCATAGGCGGTGATTTTGAAATACCACTGTGTCAGTGTTTTTTTCGTGACCGGCCCTTCGCAACGCCAGCAGACACCCCCGGCCGCCTGTTCATTGGCCAGCACGGTCTTGCAATTGTCGCACCAGTTGACCTCGGATTCTTTGCGATATGCCAGCTTGTGTTTGCAGAACTGCAAAAACATCCACTGCGTCCACTTGTAATACTCCGGCTCCGAAGAGATCACCTCGCGCGACCAATCGAATGAGATGCCGATAGACTTCAGCGTTGCCTTCGACTGGGCGATGTTGCGCAGCGTCCACTCTTTGGGGTGCAGCCCGCGCTTGATCGCCGCCTGTTCAGCCGGCAGCCCGAAGGAGTCCCACCCGAACGGGTGCAGGACCTCTCGGCCTTCCATCATCTTCTTGCGGGCAATGGCGTCGGTCATCGTATAGTTGCGGAAGTGCCCCATGTGAATGTCACCCGATGGGTAGGCGAACATCGGCATGACGAAGTATTTCTTCCGTGGATCAGGGATCTCCGGCGCGCGGAACAGCCCCATCTGCTCCCAGCGCTGCTGCCATTTCGCCGAGGGATCGGGGAGTTTGCCGCGGAAGACGACGGCGGGTGCGGATGTTGATTCGGGTGTCATGGACCGTCTCGGGCACGGCACGCCGTGCCCCTACAATGCGAAGATCACACGCCTGAGGTGTCTTCTGCGACTGATTTCAACGATAGCGCCAGCGGGTTGGTCCGGATGTACCCGCGAATACGATGCAAGTCGGCCTCGGTCCGGATGATGTGATCATAAAACCCGCGTTGCCAGACGGCAATGCGCTGCCCGCCCGCTTCTTCGCACACCCGTCTGGTAACAGCACTCTTAAAGGATCTGACAATCGTCGGGATTGATCCTGGAACGGGCCGCCCGAACGCCTCTGGCGTAGGGGCACGGCGTGCCGTGCCCTCTTCCGTAGAGGGTGGAATCACAATGATTCCGTGGAGATGACTCGGCATGATGACGTATTCGTCCAACTGGATTCCTGGCCTGAGAGTGCCTGTTTTCAACCACTCGTCGCGCACAATCAGACCGTAATCATTCAACGACGTCTTCTCGCCATCGATGGTTCCGAATGTGTGCTGTTGACGGTACGCACACACCGTCACGAAATACGCCCCCGGCTGCGCGTAATCATAGTCGCGCAAACGGAGCGATCGGCGTGTTTGTGTTGTCGATCCGGCCATCACGGATACAAACGGCTCAATGTCCGCGCGAAGGGGATCGTCTCGCGGACATGATCCAGTCCGCAAATCCAGCCGACCGTGCGCTCCAATCCCAGGCCGAAACCGGCGTGCGGCACCGAGCCGTACTTGCGCAACTGGAGATACCACTGGTACGATTCTTCCGGAAGCCCCTGCTCGCGGATGCGCGCCAACAACCGGTCATGATCGTCCTCGCGCTGCGAGCCGCCGATCAATTCGCCGTATCCTTCCGGCGCCAACAGATCATTGCAGAGCACCAGATCGTCGCGCGTGGGATGCTGCTTCATGTAAAACGCCTTGCAGACCCTCGGCCAGTCGTAGACAAACAACGGGCGCTCGTATTCTTCCATCAGTTTTTCTTCGTCCGGGGCGCCGAAGTCATTGCCCCACTGGATCGGCAATCCGGCCTTTTGCAGCCGGGTGACCGCATCGTCATAGGTGATTTTCGGAAACGGCGCCCGGATCGCCTCCAGTTTCGCGACATCGCGCTCCAGCGTCGCCAATTCCGCGCGCGACTTGTCGAGAACCCACGCGACGATGTAACAGACAAACTCCTCTTGCAGCTTCATGTTGCCGTCGCTGTCGGCCCAGGCGACTTCCGGCTCGATCATCCAGAATTCATTGAGATGCTTGCGCGTCTTGGATTTTTCCGCGCGAAAAGTCGGGCCGAAGCAATAGACCCGGCCGTGCGCGACACAGGCCGCCTCGACATACAATTGCCCGGTCTGCGCCAGGTACGCCTTGCCCAGATCGAAATACTCGGTTTCAAACAGCGACTGCGCGGTCTCGCCGATCGCGCCGGTCAGGATCGGCGTGTCGATGATGACAAAGTTGCGCTCGTAGAAAAACTGGCGTGTCGCCATGATGATTTCATTGCGCACACGCATGATCGCGTGCTGCCGTGACGAACGCAGCCACAGGTGGCGGTGCTCCATCAGAAACGCGGGGCCGTGATCTTTGGGTGAAATCGGATACTCAGCGGCGATCTGCACGATCGTGATCGCCTGGACACCCATCTCGAATCCGCCGGGGGCACGTTTCTCTTCCCGGACAGTCCCGGTCATCGTGAACGACGATTCCTGCGTCAACTGATCGAAACGCGCAAAGGAATCATCGTCGCACTCGCTGCGCGCAAGTACTCCCTGCAGATAGCCGGTGCCGTCGCGCAGGACGGCGAAACTGATCTTGCCGCTGGAGCGCTTCTGGTACAGCCAGCCGCGCACCGTGACGGTTTCGCCGACATGCTGTCCCAGTTCGTTGATGGTGACGATCGGCGCGGCCACGTTACCCCTCTGCCCTGATGTGCGGTCTCGGCGTCATGATCATCTCGGGCGCTGCCTGCGGCTCGGCGGACTGTCCGCCGCGGCGTTTCATCCGGCGCCAACTGATGACCGTCGCGCTCCCGGCATTGAGATGCTCGAGAAAGCGGTGAATGCCGCGAGTCATCGCATGGGCACGACGTGGCGTGCCCGGTTGCGTCGCGCTGGATAGTATCGACGTGAACTGACTGAGCGTCATCAATCCATTCACCGTTGTTCGTGGAAGCGCAAATGTATTGCCCGATGATAACCCGCCGGACGTCGCAAACGCAGCCCGGTATCCGCATTCCCCGGCGATCGCGCGAACGCGGGTATTGTGGCGTCCAAATGGATACGACAAGTACTCGATGCGCCGCCCCAACTCGTCCTCGATGAGCACTTTGGAAGTCCGCAGTTCGTATCGGAGCGCGCGCTCCGAGAGCGCTGTCGGGTCCGCGTGTGTCATGGTATGCGATCCAAAGCAGATTCCGCAACGGCTCCACGCCCTGACTTGATCCCAGGAGAGCATGCGACGGCGGCGGCCCAGGATGCGTACATCCCAGTCGTCGTAACCCGACACCGATCCCGCCACCAGAAAGACCAGCGCGCTCCAGCCACGGCGCACGATCCGGGGCAACGCGAATTCGGCGATCGACTCGAAGCCGTCATCGAAGGTCAGCAGGATGTCGTGACCGCCCATCTGAATGCCATCATCCGGCCTGGCAACCCGTAGACCGCTCGTTTGGATCAGGTCGAGAAAGCGTTCCAATCGTCCCGGCGACAAACGCGTGATCTCAAAACCCGTTGCCGTCTCGACGCGATGGAAGTTCAGCACCAGCACGTTTTTCGCTCTCTAACGAGCGGGCCGGATCGGTTGATCCGGCCCGGGGTCGCAATCTTTGGTGGAGCTGACGGGATTCGAACCCGTGACCTCTTGACTGCCAGTCAAGCGTTCTCCCAACTGAACTACAGCCCCACGTTCCGCCCGCCGGGGGATCGCACGGGCGACGCGGAATATACCGCTAAGCCATGGCAAGTCAAGGCACTACGCCGGACGGATGGCCCGCCCCTCGGGGCGTGGTGAAAGACCTCTCTTCGCGATTCCGCTATAAACGGATTGAGATGCCTCGGGCCGTCATTCCGGGCCCGCTGGGCGAGGAATCTCCAACGAGTTGTCGGCATCCGCGCGCGCACAGATATGCCTCGCCCGAAGGGCTCGGCATGACATTGTCGTGGGGTTTTGCAACACTCCCCTTGGTCCGGGTTTTACACATCAGTTTCCAATACGCACTCCCTCAGGTTGTCCGAGACGCGAGGCATATGGAACGTCTCGCCTTGGTCCGGGGCACGTCATTGAAATCCGGACCAAGGTCCGGGCCCCCCCTGGGGTGACTAACCGCGCCGTTGACGCCCTGAGGGAATGCGTTAGATTACGGTCGTATCGCTTTTGCTCGGCTTCATATTACGACAGACTGAGGATCCACCTTTTCCTTCCGCTCCCATTCACGCCGGGTGGTGAGCACTAAACCTGCAATTTCGCAAGGAGCAGAAGACATGCATGACGTAGCAGTGAAACGCCTGTTGTTAGTCGGCGTGGCCATGGCGCTTGGCGTCGCCCCGGCGCAGGCCGATGTGCCGACGAACATGACGATCCAGGGCCGGTTGTCGGACGCGGGCGGCAGTCCGCTCGGTTCGACGCCGGTCGATTTGTATTTCAAGATCTTCGACGACCCGCTGGCCGGATCGGTCCTGTGGCCCGTCGATCCCGACGGCGAAATTCACGCGTTGACGACCGACGCGGGAGGATTGTGGACCTTGACGCTCGGCTCAGTCTATGCCATTCCCGATTCGATTTTCGGGGACACGTCGTTGTGGCTGTACATTCTCGTCGTCGACGGCATCAATCCCGACACCGAGCTGCCGCGCATCAAGCTCAACAGCGGCCCATTTGTGTTTCGCGCCGCGTGGGCGCAGAAAGCGGACACCGCATTGGCGGTCGCCGGGGGCGGCGCATTCCTTCCACTGTCGGGCGGCACGATGACCGGGCCGATCGGCAATACCGGCGACCCGGACATCACGATGGGGAAAGGGAATTTCGGATCGGGAAATACGAATGCCGGAACTCAGGCATTTGTCGCGGGGCAATTCAATAATTCAGTGGGCGACTGGTCGACGGTCGGCGGCGGCGTCGGCAACAGTGCGGCCGATGAGTATGCCGTAGTCGCCGGCGGCACCGACAACGAGGCCAACAACGGCTTCACGGCGATCGGCGGCGGCGGCTTCAATGTCGCCGATGGGTATTGCAGCGGGATTGCCGGAGGGTTGCAGAACCTGTGTGCCAATACCGGCGCCTTCATCGGCGGCGGCAAATGGAACCGTGCTCGCGGTCTGTTCTCGACCATCGCCGGCGGCGGGGGATTCGACCAGATCGACTCCAATTCGGTGAAAGGCGATTACTCCGTCATCAGCGGCGGGCGCCGGAATCTCGCGCTCGGACTCAGCGCGGTCGTCTGCGGCGGGTCGGGCAATCAGGCCGAGGGTAACTACGCATTCATCGGCGGCGGTGATATCAATAACGCCCCGGGCTACGGGACAGTGATCGCCGGTGGGTACGCGAACACCGCTGATCAGCAGAATGCAACGGTCGGGGGCGGCGCCCAGAACCATGCATCGGGCACCGGATCGACGGTCGGCGGGGGCACACAGAATACCGCGGCCGGTGAGTATTCGGTGATCGGCGGCGGGTCTGGTAGCTTAACCAACGGCGATTTCTCGTTCCTCGGCGGCGGCTGGTTTAACGAGGCAGACGGCTTGTCATCGGTGACCAGCGGCGGGCAGCAAAACGCCGCCGATGGCAACTACTCATGTGTCGGCGGCGGCACTGCCAATACGGCCGCCGGAATCGCCTCGGTTGTCGCGGGCGGCTCCAGCAATAGTGCCGACTCTCTGAGTTCAACCGTCGCCGGCGGCGCGGAGAATACCGCCGGCGGCATCAATGCCACAGTCGGCGGCGGCCATCAAAACTCCGCGGCTGCGACTGCGGCAACCGTGGCGGGCGGCGAATCCAATCTTGCTGACGGCACCCATGCCGTCATCAGCGGCGGATATAACAACGGCGCAGCCGGGGATTATGCCGTTATTCCCGGAGGCGATGCCAATGTCGCCGACGGCGCCAAAAGCTTCGCCGCGGGGCATCGCGCCAAGGCAATGCACGCCGGATGCTTCGTCTGGGCCGACACGACGGAGGCCAATTTCACATCATCGGCCGACAACCAGTTCCTCGTCCGCGCCGGCGGCGGCGTCGGCATTAACACCACGACCGTGACCAATGTCCTGACACTCCCCAACAATGCCGACGCGACGGGCAGCGGGCTGGCTTTCGCCTGGGACACCTATTCATCGAAGCGCTGGAAAACTGACATCACACCGATCCCGAATGCACTCGAAAAAGTCCAAAGACTGCGCGGCGTGACCTACAAGTGGACTTCCAACGACCGTGCAGACATCGGACTGATCGCCGAGGAGGTCGGCGCGGTCATTCCCGAAGTCGTGCAGTATGAGGACAACGGCATCGATGCCCGTTCGGTCGATTACGCGCGGCTGGTGGCGCTGCTGATCGAAGGGATGAAAGAACAGCAGGCGCAGATTCGCGACTTCCAGAGTCGGCTTCGCGTCCTCGAAAGGGAGAGGTAATCATGAACCGGACGAACTGGAGACGGCTGGCCATCTCGACGTTGGCGCTGATTGTCTCGCTGACGACCGCCGATGCAGCCGAACGGCGAGATGAACGCGGCCGGCCATCGCCGATCGACACGGCGATCTCGGCGGAATCGTCCGCGGGCGTTTCGGGGGATACTCGGACGACAATGCCGGCGCCGCCGAATGCATCTGCAGTGTCCGTCGCGGGAACATCCGTCCGATTGGATTGGTACAGCATCAACTACGGCGGTGTGACGGAAGCGGCTGAGGGGCCCTACCGGATGGGCGTGTCGATCGGACAGACGGCGGCAGGATTTGTCGAGGAGGGACCGTACCAGATGGGTTTGGGCTTTTGGTACGGCGCCGCGCCTGCGCCGGAGTGCGCGTGCGACTGTTTCGGCGATGCGCAGTGCGACAGCGTCATCACTAATGTCTTCGACGCGGTGATCGTCGTCGACGTGGCGTTTCGCAACGGGACCAGCCCGGTCGATCCGAATCCGAATTGCCCGTATTGGCCGACCGATGTCACCTGCGACGATGTCGTGAACATATTCGATGCGGTGCTGGTGGTCGATGTCGCCTTCCGCAACGGTGACCCGGCGGCGTTGTTTTGCGATCCGTGCGCGCCCGCTTTGACCGCCGGACTAAAGTGATGATTACCCTACGCCCCTCCGATGCACGCGGCCAGACGCGCACCGGCTGGCTGGACAGCCGTCACACGTTTTCCTTTAACCGCTACTACGATGCCCGGCACATGGGCTTTCGCGCGCTGCGTGTGATCAACGAGGACTTTGTCGAAGGCGGGCAGGGCTTCGGGCAGCATTCGCATCAAAACATGGAGATCCTCACCTACGTCGTCAGCGGCGCATTGGAACACTCCGACAGTCTGGGCAATGGTTCGGTGATCCGACCAGGGGAATTGCAACGCATGAGCGCCGGGACCGGGATCGCACACAGCGAATGGAACCATTCGCCCGAACAGCAACTGCATCTGCTGCAAATCTGGATTCTCCCCGAACGCGAAGGGACCAAGCCGTCGTACGAAGAGCAGACGCTGCCGGAACCGGAGCCCTCGGCGCTCCGTTTGATGGCCTCGCCGCCGGGACGCGACGGCATCGTGACGATCCATCAGGACGTCGACGTATACGACGCGCATCTCTCCCCCGGCTCCGTCGTTGCCCATGCAATCGGGCCGGGGCGTCACGCGTGGCTGCAACTGATCAGCGGCTCGGTCGTGCTCAACGGTACAACGCTCGCCGCGGGCGACGGCGCCGCTGTCTCCGATGAGAACGCGCTGGACATCTCGGTTGATGGCGCGTCGAACTTCCTGTTGTTCGATCTGGCGTGACCGACCAGTAGCATCGGCGCGTGGCCCGGACTTTAGGCGGTTGCTGAAAGACCCACCGTGATCGCCACAACGCAGTCTGTCACCCTGAGCGAAGCGAAGGGTCTGCTTTCTGCCCCATAGGAGAAAAACAGCAGATGCTTCGCTCCGCTCAGCATGACGAAGGTGGCTTTTCTGCACTTCCTGGAGTTTTTCATCCGCCTTTTAGGCTGTCCTGAGAACTCTCCGACAATGTCATGCCCCGTCCCGCCTTCTCGTGAGGGACGGAGCGAAAGGCAGACTGACATCGAAAGGCAATTCGGATCGATCAGCGAGCAATCGCGCGACGGAAGATCATTGGTAAGTCCCAGTGCCGGGCCGCGTGTTGACTCGGCTGCCGTCGGGGTTGCCCCTCAAACGACGGCATTGCCCGATGCACGATGACGCGGTATCATGCTCCGACGCTTGGGGGCACACGGTGCCGACGATCAATCAGACCATCCTTCACTATCGAATAATCAGAAAGCTCGGCGAAGGCGGGATGGGCGAGGTCTATCTCGCGGAGGATGCCAGACTCGACCGACAGGTGGCGTTGAAGTTTCTCCCGGCATCGTTGTCGCAGGACCACGAGGCGCGCGAGCGGCTGATCCGCGAAGCCAAGGCCGCGTCGCGTCTGAATCACAAAAACATCCTGACCGTGCACGCGGTGGAGCACGCCGATGAGCGCGACTTCATCGTGATGGAGTATGTCGACGGCCTGCCGCTGCGCGAGTGGATGGCCGCCAACAAACCGTCGTTGACGCAGACGCTGCGCATCGCCATGCAGATTGCCGACGGTCTGCAAACGGCCCACGAGGCCGGGGTCGTGCACCGCGACGTCAAACCGTCGAATATTCTCGTCACCGCCAAAGAGCAGGTGAAGATCGCCGATTTCGGGCTGGCGACCTGGCGCGGCGCATCGGAACTCACGAAATCGGGATCGACCGTGGGCACGGCCGCTTACATGTCACCGGAGCAGGCGCAAGGACAGAAGACCGACCAGCGCTCCGATCTCTTCAGTCTGGGGGTCGTGATTTTTGAGATGCTCACCGGACGGCCGCCCTTCGGGGGCGAGCATCAGGCGGCGATTGCGTATGCCATCGCGCACGAGCCGGCAGCGTCGCTGTCGCAGTATCGTCCCGACCTCCCCACCGGTCTCCAACACATTATCGACAAGTCGCTGCAAAAGGATCCGTCGGTGCGCTATCAAAGCGCCGCCGACCTGATCGCCGATCTGAAACGCGAGCGGCAGCTTTTGGATTCCACACCCAGCAGCCGGTCGCATGTCACCCCCATCGCTGCGGTGCAACCGCGACGGTCCCTGCGGCCGATAACGGTTTCCGCGATCATCGCGGCGGTATTGGTCGCGGCGGTGCTGATTCTGCGTCCGTGGCGATTCACGGTCGAGCCGACGCATGATGCGGCTGCGGTCGAAAACCGATTGGCGGTCATGTATTTCGACAATGTCGCCGAACCCGACGACCCACAACGTTTGGGGGAGATCGCCACCAACCTGCTCATCACCGATCTGTCCGGGTCACAATATGTGCAGGTCGTCTCCAGCCAGCGGCTCTACGACATCCTCAAGCTGATGGGGTACGAGGGCGCCAAGAAGATCAGCCCCGACATTGCGACGCAGGTGGCGCAGAGGGCCGGCGCCCGCTGGATGCTGGTCGGCAGCATTCTGCGCACCGCACCCAACATGGTCCTGACTGCGCAACTGATCGATGTCGCATCGGGCAACTCGATCGCGCCACAGCGCATCGACGGCGCGCCCGGCGAGGACATCTTCGCGCTGGTGGACCGGCTGCGCGGGAAGGTCACCGAAGGGCTGTCCATACCCGCCGGCATCGACGCACAGCAATCCACTCACATTGCCACGACGACGTCGACCGACGCGTACCGGCTCTATCTGGAAGGCATGGACCTGTGGCACAAGTACTACACCGATGAAGCAAACGAAAAGTTTTACCAGGCCATCGCCATCGATTCGACCTTCACGATGGCGTACTTCCGGATCGCCCAGAGCCAGTTCTCGGGCGCCGAGGTCGACAGCGAGAATCGTCGGCAACTGGACATCGCCCTGACTCAGATTGACCGCGTCGGCCCCAAAGAACAACTGCAACTGCGCGCGCTCGACGCCGGCCTGGATGGTGACGCCCCACGCGCAATCGCAACACTGACAGAGCTGCTAAAGCAGTATCCGGATGAGAAGGAGGCGTGGTGGATTCTCGGCAACATTCAGGGGTTGTGGCTGCGGGATTACGAAGTGGGAGCGGCCGCGCTCAGGCAGGCGATCGCCATCGACCCGATGTATAAACTGGCCTATAACAGTCTGGCCTACTTATACAATTTCATGGGGGATTTCGAACAGTCGCTCTGGGCGATCAATCAATACATCGCCGTCGCCCCGGACGAGGCCAACCCCTACGATTCTCGCGCCGATCTGTACGCCTACAATGGCCAGCCCGACAAGGCACTGGAGTCGTATACGCTGGCTCTCTCGAAGAACCCGGCGTACACCGTGTCGCGGCGCAAGCAGGCGTTTATGTGCCTATTCCTGGGTCGTTACGCCGACGCAGACAGCATCCTGCAATTGGAGGCCTCCGGCCCCTCGCCGGCTGCGCGCGCGGAAGGCCGCTTCCTGCTCGCCAAAGTGCCGGAACACCAGGGACGCTTGCGGGAAGCGATCGCCATTCTGAACAAGGGAATTGCCGCCGACGAATTCGATGGGATCGACAGCGCCATCTCGGCCCGGAAGCTGAATTGGCAGGCACTCCTCCTGTCCGAACTCGGCAAACACGACGACGCCATCCTCACTCTTCACGCGGCGCGGCAGAAACTCGATTCCACGCACGGGGAGGATTACGCGTGGACACTCTTCGATGAAGTCGAATTGTCCTGGCGGGGCGGCGACTTCGCCGCGGCCGAGCGTGCATTACAAGAACTGGATCAGTTCAAATCCCATCCCGATCCGCGGCGGGCCGCAATTCCGTCCCTGGCGAAAGGGCTGCTGGAATCGGCGCGCGGCCATCACGCACTGGCCACCACACTCATGGAATCGGCTCAGAGTTTCAGCGACGAATACGGGTACGTCTATGAATTGGGATGTCAGTACCTCCGGGCAGGCGAATTGAGTCAAGCGGTCGAAACCCTGGAGAGGGCGGCCGCCGAATACAGCGAGCAACGGGCGCACTTCGGTGTGATGTCGACGAAAGTCCATTACTACCTGGCCATGGCCTATGAGCAATCCGGATGGAATGACAAAGCCATCGGGCAGTACGAGAAGTTCCTCGGAATCTGGAAAAACGCCGATCCCGAACTGACGTTGGTCGATGACGCCAAATCGCGGCTGCAACGACTCCGCAGCGGGGCGTGACGTCCGGCCCTGTCTGCTTCTCTGTCAGCTACTGATTCAACGAGGCCTGTCGGACCGACAACGGTGACAACAACAACGGCCGCAAGGTTGCGGTCTTGCGGCCGTTTCATGATCCCTGCCACCCTCTGTGTGTGCAATCAAAGTGAAGGGGCGCCCTTGTGGGGTCGGTCGGGATGGGGCGACGCCGCCTCACCGCATCGGGGATGAGGCCCGATGCCGGCGCCGCTTAATGTATTCAACGATGAACGGGGCGATAAGTTTCAGGAATCGAGGCGGCTATGGGCTGCTCGTGATACGGTGACGGTCGGGGGTCCTGACATCAATATCATTGATGTGCACCGAGGTCAAAAGCCACTGGGTTGGTCCGGAAATGCTGATCGTCTCCCAATAGACCGGCCCGACCGCGCGCGCAACGCTGACCGATAAACCACGATCGAGACAGCCGTTATCGATGACGATGATGGTCGCGCCGTCGAATCGCGCGTAGGGCGTTTCTACCACGGCGTAGTCGTCGGCCATCCACGACGACCCGCAATCGCTTAAGTGCGACTCCCATTGTTCGTTGACGTCGGCGTCGAACCGCAAGAACGGCGACGCGGCCGATCCGGGATGGTCGACCCACTGCAAGTTCCCGCTGCGGTCACGGTAGACCCAGAGGGATATCGGAAAACCGCTCAGGTGAAAGTACCGGCGATGATCCCTTGTGACGGCGGAGTCAATCGCTAATGTCCGCTTCTCCCCGTCCTGAATCCCCCCCTGGGCGAGGTAAGTCCATTCGTTGCCGAGTTCCAGGGGGAAGAGCGGCCTGGTCTGGGCATCGACTTGAACCCGCTGACACCCCGAAACCCCGGCAATGGCCACGACGGCCACCACCAACATCAGGCCGAGATTGAGTCGCTTCGTCGCGAGTGGAATCATGCGCCTCTCCATCGCTAATACCCATGAAGAGGCAGCTTATTCCAGCCATGACATGTGGAAGCGGAACTTCAGGCGGGGCATATAATACATTGTCACACAATACGATACGAATTGTCATTCTGAGTCCTGTCCTCACGCCCGCATCAGGCGGGCGTGAGGACAGGGCGAAGAATCTGTTGTGGAAGCTTCGGGTGCGACGAGACCGGCGAACACGGGCAGACCCGGACAGCGCATCCGTTGCGCTATTGCGGCGGCGGCAGACGTTTCTTCATCAACTGGTAGCGGTCTTTGAAGTCGGGGAGGTCTTTGACCGATGCAGGCATGGCATCGATCTGCTCATTGATTTTGGCGATGCGTTCCTGCGTTTCGGGATGCGATGAGGTTAGGTTTTCGAAAAACCCCCGGTCGCGGTCGCCGGACAATTCGGCCAGCTTGGTGAACATGGTGACCGCGCCATTGGGATTGTACCCGGCCTCTTTCATGTAATGCAGTCCGTATTCGTCGGCTTCGAGTTCGTGGCTGCGGCCGTAGCCGGTCAGCGCCAGCCCGAGCACAATGCCGGTGACCTGTCCGGCCGCGCCCGAGGCGGCATCGCCGAGCGCGATCTGCGCTAAGACCGATGCCCCCAGCGCCGTCTGCAAGTGTTTGACCGAATGCCGTCCGACCACATGTGAAATCTCATGCGCCATGACTGCCGCCAGTTCGGCTTCGGAATCCATCATCTGCAGAATGCCGGTATAGAAATAGACAAAGCCACCGGGACAGGCGAAGGCATTGATCTGGTCAGACTCAATGACCTTGAATTGGTAGTCGAGATCGGGACGGTCGCAGACGCGGACGATCTTTTGCCCCACTTCGGTGAGATACGCCTGCCAGACCGAATCAGCGAGAACCGTCTGCGTCGCCTCGACTTCAGTCGCGACACCGCGTCCGAGCTCGACCTCCTCGGCATCGGAGATGATGATAAACGACCTCTTCCCCCCCGGCCCGGTGGTGACGCAGGAGAGGAGGAGGGTGAGGAGGGACAGGAGTAATACTCCTGTCTTAATCCGGCCAATCGTAAACATACGAATCCACTTTTCATGTGCCGGTCAGCCCTCGGGCTGACCGCGTGCCGCAGGCCCAAATCGAATCTGCCGATATTTCTGTGCCCGCCATGCGCCCTCACGTGGCGGCATGGCGGCGTCACCCGAGAGCGGGTGACGCCACATCGAATCCGGATTCGCAATGCCGTCAGCCCAAGGGCTGACCGGCACAATAATCCCTTCAGACAGTTATCGCTTCGTTCAGAATATGTTGGTGCCGCCCTACCCGAACTGATCGCATCGGCACCAGATCAACTTTGACTCCAATCACCTCCGTCAGATACAACTCCGCGCCCACCAACTCCAGCAGACTGACGGGCCGTACGAATTCAGCCAGCAAATCGAGGTCGCTGTCTGGCTCCTGATCACCGCGGACGTACGAGCCGAAAACGCCGGATACCCTCAAGCCGTAGCGCTCGATTAAATTGTCCTGATTCCGCCGAATCACATCGCGGATTTCATCGAGCGACTTCCTCACAGCTTCACCTTCTCCTCGAACCATTTCCCTGCGAAGGGCACGGTCCAGTCTTTGCCGTGCAGCGCGTGGTAGATGCCGGTGATGATTGACGCCAGACAGGCGAACACGACGGTCACCCAGAAATACTCCGAGAGTCGCGGGATGAGAAAGAGTCCCGCGAGGATTTCGGCCAGGGTCAACAGCAGCCCCTGCCGCGCATGGTTCATGGCGAATTTGTTGTGACGGTAATTCAGCAGGGTGATGAAGCAGCCGAATGGGACATACGCCAGGATGGCCGGGCCGCGCCCCTCTTCAATTTCTTCGGCGCGGGTGTCCGCAATCGGCGACTCGACCACGGGGGCCGGGCGCTCCACCATCGGATCGGCTGGGTCCATTGTGGGCACAACATAGAGCGCGGGTGGCCCGGCGGCAAGAATGAAGGGGAGGCAGGCCCTCCTCCGACCCGACGCCGTACTGCTGGCGTACAGCGAGTTACCCGGATCGCGGATCATCCCTGGGAGGTGTGAAGTGACCCCATGTGATTGTCATGCTGAGTCACACGTCCCGCCTCAGACGGGACGCTGGGCGAAGCATCTGCGTTCATTCGGGAGCGGAAGAAAGCAGATTCTTCGCTTCGCTCAGAATGACCCGCTGCGTATGCCAGGCGTCTGGCGGGGTGGCCCCGGCGCTAAACTGTCGTCAGGGAAGCGCGAATGGTGTTCAGCGGTTTGGGTCGAGGATGCCCTTCTCGACGAGCATCTGGCGGGCGATCAGCGTGTTCTCGCCGCCGGCGGGATAGTCTTTCTCGAGGCGGTCGAATGCGGCCAGCGCTTTGGCAGAATCGCCGGAAGCGACCGCTGCGCGGATAAGTCGCCGCAGATAGTCGGGCGCCTGCGGTCCGGTCGGGTCGACATCGATGGCCTGCTCGTAATGGGCGATGGCGTTGGCGGGGAAGTTCGCCTGCTCTTCAATGGCGCCCAATCCCGCCCAGGCCGCGGCGACCAGCAACGGATCGTCGCCGTAGTCGTCGATGTACCGCTCCCAGGCGACGCGCGCGTCATCGAACGACCGCTCGAGGAAATGCAGGTGCCCCATCTGGAAGCAGCCCGGCCCGGCAACCGCGGCGCCGGAGTGCTCATCGATCAATCGTTGCAGCAGCGCGGTGGCGACCGCAAAATTGCCGGAGCGCATTTCGATCCCGGCTTCGCCATAGAGCCGCTGCGCGTCGAGCTTCCGATCGGCGAAATGCGAGGTGAGGGCCCAGACCCCGACCACCAGTGCGATTACGGCCCCGACGGCAATCGCCACGGTACGCACGTTTTGCTCGGCCCATTCACGGGCGCGAAAAACGCCGGTCGTAAAGGCGTCGGTCCTCAGATCGTGCTTGGTCAGTCGGTGTCGTGTCGGTGCGGTTGCCATCACTCTCGTTTCCCGGCGGCGTTGCCGTCCCCCCTGTCAGCAATCGTCTGTCGGCCGAATGTCCTTTACGAGTGGGTGGGGGGCGCTGTCAGTGTGTCTAAAATTGTCCCGTGAAATTCAGGAAGAGCCGCACGCGGCTGACGTCGAAGGCGCGTGTGTAGTTTCCCCAGCGGTACAGTTTCCGGCGTCCGTATTCGTCATTGTTGACATCGGGGTCGACCAGTGGGTCGCAATCCAGACAGCGTCCGATCATGAACATCTCCCCCGCTTCGCTGTAGTCGTAGCCGCCGAATTCCAGCGCAAAATCGAACCCGACCTGCGACCACTGAATGCCGGTGCCCATCGACAGGATGATCGGATTGATCTGGTCGCCGGTGCCGCTGGCGGCCGCGATCGGAATGAAATACGGAAACTCCGCGGTTTGGTCGCGTCCCAGTCGCTGATCGTATGTTACGATGGCCCCGGACGGTTCGCCGATGACGTACGGCTCGTTGCGAATCCCCAGCCGGATCGGAATCACGCCGAAGCGGGCCTCATGGCGATATTCGATCCCGGCGCGAATCTGATGCAGATTGTACCAGCCGACCGGCTGCGCCTCGAACGGCGACAACGGGTCGGCGGGCTCGGTCTGATAACGCAGCCCGGAATCGCCGCTGCCCGTCTCGGAATCGCTGTTCTTAAACGGGCGCAACTGGTAGTCCACCGCGATCAGCAGATTGTCCGACGCGTTGTATGACCCGCCGAGCCCGATGGTATAGGGGATGTCGATTTCGCGGTCGGTGCCGTCCAGCGGACCGTAGAGGGGTCCGTTCGTCGGGTTCATTTGCGGGATCTGATTGGTGGTGGTGATGCGTACCGCGCGGAAATCGAGGTTTTGCGTCAGGGTCCAGCCCGGCGATAAGATCGCGCCCACGCTCCAGTTGTCGGCCCGGTACATCGCCGATAGCTGCGCCGTAAAGCCGCCGTAATCGATGTCGGAATCGTTGATCCAGCGCACATAATCGACACCCCGGCTGGTCACGCGCGTGGAGTCCAGATCGATGACGTGGTTTTCCGTGCCATCCCCGGTGATGATGCCGATCATCCCGCCGATGGACAAACGGTCGGTCACCGACGTCCCGAACGCGCCGCCGAGGATGTTGATGTTGCCTCGGATGGCATAGCGCGATTCGATCGGGGACCGCTGCTCGAACGGCGTTCCCGGAGTGTGCCCGTCGGCGGCGAATTCGCCCTCGGCGTAGGCCTGCTGCAATCGGTTGTAGAACGCCGTCAGTGTAAACTCATGTTCTTTGATCGTCACTGGGGCGACGAACGCCGCGGAGGGGAGATTGCTGAAACTGTTGTCGGAGGAAAACAACGACAATGGCGTCCCGCCCGGCGAGCCGCCCAGATCCGACGAGAAGCTGGTGTGCGCGTAATTGACGGTCAGCAGGACGCCTTCGTTGTAAACCAACCCGGCAGGGTTCCAACTGCCCGCATCGGGATCGTCGGCGACGCCGAGAAACGCGCCGCCCATGCCGCGCGCGCGCGCGCCGCCGCCCAAAAAATTCCAATCCTGAAACGTGTTGACCGAAAGGCCCTGTGCGATGACCGGTGAGGAGCCCAGCAGGGATGTCGCGAGAACCGCGAGAGTTGTTGTCCGCAACCGTTGCTTAACCACCATGAATCCTCCTGAAAATCAGCGTCCGCGCGGGCAGTTTCCCGTCAAGCACAAGGCGGGTAAGCTATTCGCGCACAAATCGATTGTCAACCGTCAACTGGAACCGACGCGGCCTGGGGCAGTCGCATCCTCCACCTCCAGTTACCGATGGACGGCGCTGATATTCCCGGCGGATTCGCCGACTACGTCTTTGTCCCGCAGAGAAATACCCCCGGACGGATTTGAACCGCCGACACGCGGTTTAGGAAACCGCTGCTCTTTCCACCTGAGCTACGGGGGCGTTGAGGCATCGCGGCCGGCCGGAATGTCTCGGGGCCGGTAGCTCATAATGGCTATCCGGTCTCGTAGGCAACCACGGCAAAGACATCATATCCATCCAGCGCCTCGCGTCCCGGCAGAAACGCCAATTCGATGACCACGCCGATCCCGGCGACAACGCCGCCGGCGCGTTCGACCAGCTTTGCCGCCGCGCGCATCGTGCCGCCGGTCGCCAGGAGATCATCGATCAGGACGACCCTCTGCCCCGGTTCGATGGAGTCGATGTGCATGTTGATCGTGTCTTCGCCGTATTCGAGCGCGTACGTCTCCGACATCACGGTCGCAGGCAGTTTGCCCGACTTGCGCAAGGCGATGAATCCGCAGCCCAACTCGTGCGCCAATGCGCCGCCGAAGATAAAGCCGCGCGCCTCGATTGCGGCGATCAGATCGGGACGTCGCGGCTGATAGTGCTCCGCGAGCGCCGACTGGGCGGCGGCGAACGCTTTCGGATTCTTCAGAAGTGTCGTGATATCCTTAAAGACGATCCCCGGCTTGGGGTAGTCGGGAATGTCACGAATGGCCGATTTGATGAGCGACGTGCGATCGTTCATTGGTCACGCCTCCGTTGCCCCGAATCAAAACCGCACATCGAAACTTTCGTATCGATGGTCATCGTCGAACCAGTGTGTCTCGACGCCGTACACATGCGCCGCCGGCGGGCCCACGCGCACATAACTGAGGAACCCGTCGAGCGCGCCGCGCTCGCCGACCGCCTCGATTTCAACAGTGCCGTCGGCGCGATTCTTCACCCATCCTTTGACCTGCGCCGCACGCGCGCGGCTCACGACAAAGTAGCGATACCCCACGCCCTGGACCACGCCGGTGATGCGAATCTGCAAGCGGGTCACGTCGCGGCTCCGGCCCGGCCGACAGCGCTGAGGATGAGACGCACGGCCGTTTCGGCGTCGCTGGCTGCGATCACCGCCGGATCGGGTCGCCAGCTACCCAGCGAGACGACGGGCTTGCCATAGAGCAGCGCGAAGGCGACTTCCGAGAGCGTACCAAACTGCCCCGGCAATGCGATGACACCATCGGCGGTCTGGATAATCATCACGTTACGTCCCTCGGCCATGCCGCTGGCAATGGCAATATCGACGCTCTCATTGGCCAGTTCGGTTTTGACGCCGGGAACGATGGCGATGGTGACACCGCCCGCCTTCCGGGCGCCGCGACTGGCCGCTTCCATGACCCCGCCCAATCCCCCGGTGAGCACGCGAGCTCCGGCCTCGGCCAGCCGTCGGCCGACTTCCTCCGCCTGCGCGCAAACATCTCCGTCAGCCGCACCGCCGCCGCAGACGGCGATTGTCGCCGGACGTGGTGCCATGCGAATAAACAAACCGCTAAAACGATGATGGGCAACTCAAAAGACAACCACGGCGATGTCACCGGAAGGCCGCGTGGCGGGAATGATCATGGTCGGGGCGACTGGATTTGAACCAGCGACCCCTTGGTCCCGAACCAAGTGCGCTACCAAACTGCGCTACGCCCCGACCTGTTTGTTTCACCGGGCCCCGTCAGGCGGGGCCGAACGGTCAATTATTCCATTCGGACAGTGCAAAACAAACTGTTTTCGGATGTGCGCCGCCCGGCTCACGTGCGATGTTCGCGCACGGTGCGGTCAGCCCAAGGGCTGACCGCCACATGACGTCGGCACGACATTGCAACTTAGGGGCGGGGTCTCCCCGCCCTGACGCGCGTCCACTAACTGGTCAGGGCGCCAGCACTGTCTCGTGCCGGTCACCCCTTGGGCTGACGCGCACGAGTCGACGGTTCGCATCCGTGTGCCGGTCAGCCCTTGGGCTGACGCACACGAGTCGACGGTTCGCATCCATGTGCCGGTCACCCCTGGGGCTGACGCACACGAGTCGACGGTTCGCATCCGTGTGCCGGTCAGCCCTGGGGCTGACGCGCACGAGTCGACGGTTCGCATCCGTGTGCCGGTCAGCCCTGGGGCTGACACGCACGAGTCGACGGTTCGCATCCGTGTGCCGGTCAGCCCTTGGGCTGACACACACGAGTCGACGGTTCGCATCCGTGTGCCGGTCACCCCTTGGGCTGACCCGCACGAGTCGACGGTTCGCATCCATGTGCCGGTCACCCCTTGGGCTGACCCGCACGAGTCGACGGTTCGCATCCGTGTGCCGATCAGCCGTTGGGCTGACCCGCACGAGTCGACGGTTCGCATCCATGTGCCGGTCAGCCCTGGGGCTGACCGCACTGGCGCCAGAAGTTTCACGCCAATCTCCACGAACGCATTTCGTCCACCAGCGATGTATCCGTCATGTCGATTTTGAGCGGGGTAATGGATACATATCCCCGTCGGACGGCCGCGGCATCGGTTTCCTCGGTGTGGTCCCATGACGGCTCCCCGCCGATCCAGTAATACGCCAGACCACGCGGGTCGCGATTGGTCGAGATGATTTCGGTGTAGATGCGTCGTCCCAGTCCGGTAATCTGAGTCTTGCGATAGCCGCCGCGCGGCATCTTCGGAAAGTTGATGTTCAGCAGCGTGTGCTTTGGCAGTCGGCCGATGATGCGCGGAATCAGACGGCGGATGAACTTCGCCGCCGAGGTGAAATCGCGCCAATCGCGGTCGCGCGGTATGACCGAGGCGGCGATCGCCGGCACACCCATCAGCGCGCCCTCGATCGCGGCGGCCACGGTTCCGGAGTAAGTGACATCCTCGCCCATGTTGGCCCCGTGATTGAGGCCCGACACCACGAGGTGGGGACGACGACGACGCAGGATTTCGTGGAACGCCAGCGTCACCGCATCCGTCGGGGTGCCATCGACCGAGTACACCCCGTCCTCGTGCCGGCGAATTCGCAACGGACGCGTAAGCGTCAGCGAATGGCTGGACGCCGATTGGTCGGTGCCGGGCGCGACAATCGTCACGTCGGCCACGCGCCTCAATTCGTGCGCCAGAATGTTGATCCCCGGCGCATAGACTCCGTCATCGTTGGAAATCAGAATGCGGAGCACTTTGGGGATGCGCTGCGTTCTGGTCATTTCAGTGTGTCGGTTCCGATGTCGCACGCGCGGTGATGGTACGCGGGCTGCTGACGATCAATCGCAGCATCGCGCCGATGAACTCGAATGTGTCCCGCCAGGGATGAATGTAGCTTTTCTCATCCTGATACACCGTTCCGATCGACACCGCTCCGATGCGAAATCCGGCTTTCCCCGCCAGCACGAGATACTCCGGCTCGAATGTATACCCGCCGCTGCGCGGATGCACGGTTTCCATCACGGCCCGTGAAATCAGACGATAGCCGCACTGCGAATCGGCGACCGATTGACGAGCCAGCGCCGAAACGGTCCAGGAGCACAGCGTGTTGCTGAGACGACGCGAGAACGGCATGTGGCGGGCGGACAGGTCACGCGAGCCGATGATAACGTCTCCCTCACCTCTCTCGAAGGCCTCGACGAAATCCGGCAACGATTCGGGTTCATGCTGCAAGTCGGCGTCCATGTGAATCACGGCCTCGGCGCCCCGTTCCATGGCTGCGCCAAATCCCGTCATCAGCGCGGCCCCTTTGCCGCGATTGACCGGATGGGAGATCACTTCGACCCCGGCGTGCCGGGCAACCGTCTCTGTCTCATCCGCCGAACCGTCATTGACGATGAGAATGCCGATACCGGGGGCGGACGTGCGAATACGGGCGATCAATTCGGGCAGATGCCCGGCGGCATTATAGGCGGGAATGACGACGAGGCATCGCATGGATTCGATCCAATCACGCCGCGACGCTTTTCAGTTGATTGGATAGAACGGCTCGGGTGAGCCCGTGTCGCGGAACAGCACTACCTTTATCGGGGCGAGCCGATTTGAACGGCCGACCTCTCGCACCCCAAGCGAGTGCGCTAACCAGGCTGCGCTACGCCCCGAACAAGCAGATTCACGGAAATCGTTGCGGCTCCCCTATGAGAGCATCTCGACGATCGCTTCGAGTTCCCGTCGGACCTCGCCGATCATCTTGCGGGTCTTCAGACTCTCCGGCGGCGCCTTCTCCCCGGCGGATTCGGCCCGCAGCCGCTGGCGCGCCCCTTCGATGGTGTACCCCTCGCCGTACAGCAGGTGTTTAATGCGCATAATCAGTTCGATATCGCGGCGTTGGTACTGACGGTTCCCGGCCCGGTTTTTTTTGGGGCGCAACATCGGGAATTCCTTTTCCCAGAAACGGAGGACATACGGCTGCAAGTCGGTTTCGATGGCGACATCGGAGATCGCGTAGTACTTGCGCTCCGGCGGCCGCTTCAGCTTGAGCTTGGTCGTGTCGGTGGCGCTCATGACGACGGATGATACTCAAATGGTGGCGGCAGCCAAAGTGGAACTTTAAGTGCTCAAGCGGGGGCATCCAGCGGCATTTCCGAGCGCAATGGACGCAACATCAGTTCGGTCAACGCCTCACGCGGATGGGTTTCGCCGTTTAAGACACGGTGTACCGCCTCGGCAATCGGCATTTTCACTTCGAGTCTTTGCGCCAGAACCACAGCGGCACGGGTGGTGTTAACCCCCTCGGCCACCATCGACATCGCAGCGAGCGTTTCTTCGAGCGTACGGCCGCGTCCGATTTGCTCTCCGACATGGCGATTGCGCGAATGGCGCGACAGGCAGGTCGTCACCAGATCACCGATACCGGCCAGACCGGCGAACGTCTCGGGTTTGGCTCCCATCCGAATTCCGAGACGGCTGATTTCGGTCAGGCCGCGCGTCAACAGCGCGCCCTTCAGATTGTCCGCGGACTCGTATCCCAGTCCGTCGGCGATTCCGGCCGCGATGGCGATGATGTTTTTCAACGCGGCCGCGACTTCGACTCCGACGACATCATCGCTGGTGTAGACGCGAAAAGTCTCGCCGGAAAACAAACTCTGGATGCGTTCCGCCGCCGCGCGATCGTCGGATGCCGCTACAACAGCGGTCGGCACGCCCCGGACCACTTCTTCGGCATGCGAAGGACCGGTTAGTGCCACTATGGGAATGGCGGGAAGCTGCTCGGCGATGATCTCGGTCATCCGCCGACCCGTGCCGACCTCCATACCCTTGGCCAGACAGACGACAACACGGGCGCGCGGCCGGACTGCCGCGACCATCGCCGCGGTGCTGCCAATGGCCGATGTGGGGGTGACCAACAGGACAACATCGGCATCGCGGGTAATGGCCGACGCCATATCCGTTACTTGAATCGAAGCGGGCAACCTAAATCCGGGCAGCTTGTTATGCCGTTCGCGCGTGCGGGCCAATTGCTGCGCCTCCTGGGGATTGTGCTCCCAGATGGAGACGACATGTCCGGATTTGTGCAAGTGAGTCGCCACGGCCATTCCCCAACTCCCGGCGCCGAGCACCGCGACGTTCTGTGAATCGTGGTGAGACACGATGGTGAGAATAGAGCGTGCGAGGCGGCCGAATCAATCGAATTGGCAGATGCTCAACCCGAGCGTCGAAACCGATGTTCGGTCCCGGCGCGGATTCGCATGATGTTGGCGCGATGCGTGTAGAACACCAGCGCCAGCAATACGACGGAGATCGAAAGCAGCGCGTCATGGATCGGCTGACCGAGCACGAACCGCCGCACCGCGACCGCTGCGCAAAATGCCACGGCGGCGCTCAGCGAGCCCAGGGAAACAATCCGCGATATGCCGAAGACTATCGCCCAGACACCGAGGGCGATGGCGGCTTCGATCGGCAACAGGGCCACGAACATCCCCAGCGCGGTGAGAACACCCTTCCCGCCCCGGAATCCGGCAAACACCGGGAAAAGATGTCCGACAATCGCGGCGACACCGACTGAGATTCCGGCAATAACCGGATCCCAGCCGAGCGGGTGCGCGGCGATGGGGCCGAGCCAGAAGACCGGGGCAAATCCTTTGGCAATGTCAATGGCGGCGGCCAGCAGCCCCCAGCGCAGTCCGAGCACGCGCGCGGCATTGGTCGCGCCGGGATTCCCCGATCCGTGCTGGCGGATATCGATCCCCCTGACCGCATGTCCGATCCACAACGCCGACGGGATCGATCCGGCAAGATAGGAGGCAAGCAGGGAGGCGATCATCAACATCACTTCACGACCCGTCCGGCACCGACATTCGCAGGGGCGTGGTCTCCCCGCACTTTCCCGTCCCGCCGCAAGGGTTCGGACGGGGAAACTCCGCCCCTACGCGGCACTGCTTTCGTCACCATCCAGTTTTTGATACAAATACCACTCGCCGGTGCCGCTGGGCGTTTTGCGGTCAAAATAGATTTCGAAGATGTCGCCGGAATCGGTGCGCACGCGGTAATACCGACGGTGCCGTCGTGTCTTCCAGTCGCGCTGCATGGCGCCGGCGGGAAAGCCCCAATCGAACCAACTGACGATGATTTCGGCGACGGTGAATACGGACTTGTTCCAGCGAAATGTCACCGGGGCGGGGATTTCCCCCTGCGTCGTCACCGTGATGCGTTCGCCGACAAACTTCGTCATGGTTCGGCTCCGCTCACCATCAACGGTTCGGCTGCGCTCACCATAAATGGTTCGGCTGCGCTCACCATCAATGGTTCGGCTGCGCTCACCATAAACGGTTGGGCTCCGCTCACCATAAACGGTTCGGCTCCGCTCACCATAAACGGTTCGGCTGCGCTCACCATAAACGGTCAATTCTTCTTACGGAAGACCAGACGAATCGGCACACCCTCGAATCCGTAGCGTTCGCGCAAGCGGCGTGTCAGGTAGCGAATATACGGCGCCGCGATCAAATCGGGGTGATTGCAGAACAGGATGAAGGTCGGCGGCGGGTCCGGGAGCTGGGTCACGTAGTTGATTTTGATGTAGCGTCCCTTGATCGCCGGCGGCGGCTTGGAGGCGGCATCGGCCAGGACGCTGTCATTCAACTCCGATGTGGCGATCCGTGTCTGCAGTGTTCCGGCAATCGTGCGCGCCATGGTCAGAACCCGCGCGGCGCGCTGCCCGGTCAGCGCCGAGATGAACACGATCGGCGCCCAACTGATGGTGCGGATGCGGCTGCGCAGATCCTTCGCATAGGCGCCGGCGGTGTCGGTGTCCTTCTCCACGAGGTCCCACTTGTTGACCGCGAAAAACAGCCCCTTGCCCGCTTCGATGGCGGTTTCTGCGATTTTGAAATCCTGGAGTGAGAGCGGCTCCGACGCATCCAGCAGGACACAGACGATATCGGACCGATGCACCGCACGGATGCTGCGCAGCGCGGTGAAGAACTCGAGCTGATCTTTGACGCGCGCGCGTTTGCGGAGCCCCGCGGTGTCGATCAACACGAACGGCTGACCCTCGTAGGTGAGTGTCGTATCGATCGAATCACGGGTGGTCCCCGGCTCGGGCGAGACGATCATCCGTCCGCTGCCCAGCAGCACATTCGCCAATGATGATTTGCCGACATTCGGTCGTCCGACCAGCGCGACGTGAATCGGACGTTCACCCTCTTCTTCCCCTTCGCCATCGGACAACGGCGCCACCGCCGCACCGATTCGTTCAAGCAGATCGGGAATACTCTGTCCGCCGAGCGCGGAGATTCCGAGCGGATCAAACGGCCCAAGCTTGGTGAATTCGTAGATGTCGCCTTCCTGAGCGCGTTTGTCGATCTTGTTGACGACAAAAACAGCGGGCTTTCCGGACTTCAGGAGGAACCGCGCAATCTGACGATCCTCGGGCTGCGGTCCGGCGATGCCGTCGACGACAAACACAACCGCATCGGACTCCTCGATGGCCAGTTTCGATTGCGCGGTGATGTGCCGCTGCATCTCCTCTGTCCCAAGCGAAGCCGGGGGATCGTCCGAATGCAAGACGAGGCCGCCGGTATCGACCAACGCGAAATGCCGGTCGTCCCATTCGGCCACCGCATAGTGGCGGTCGCGCGTCACTCCCGAAACCGGCGAGACCACCGCCACCCGCCGTCTCAGGATGCGGTTAAAGAGGGTCGATTTGCCGACATTCGGCCGACCGATGATGCAGACCACGGGCAGGCGCATAGGGATTCCCCAAGGGGCGGGAATATACGGCGGCGGTGCCTCGACAGGTAACCTTGATCCTCGGACGTGCGTTTCAAAGACGAAGAAGTCATTCCCTCCACTCGCGTGGGCAGGAGATCGTTCTGCCGCCGTCCAGGCGAATCTCCCAAGGCAGCAGACTCGTGCGGAGATGTTTCTCCTTCATTCGCTGGCAAAAGTCCGCCTCCCTTTTCATTGCTTCAGCGGCTCGGCCCACCGGTATCACGACACGAATCTGCTTGGAGGGAAATACCTGACGGACAGCGCGAATCGACGGTATCAGATCGCTGTCGCCCGAGACCAGTACTGCGGTGTCATACGCATCCTCAACCGAAAGCCGGAACAAGTGTATTGCGATGTTGACATCGGT
>Ga0214471_10000462_pt1 | contig 35142 bp, 26 predicted proteins | sample RVTome_5_FD_207665 | JGI IMG/M metagenome (GOLD analysis project Ga0214471, IMG submission 207665) | Soil microbial communities from uranium-contaminated site in the Upper Colorado River Basin, Wyoming, United States - RVT142D155 | ecosystem: Environmental > Terrestrial > Soil > Contaminated >... | reverse complement strand
TCGACTTCGACTTCGACGCCGAGATCCGCGCCCTCGAGGCGGAGTTCACGCGCCTGACCCGAGGCGCCGCGGGCAAGACCGCGGGAGAGCGGGCGTTGCTCGTCGGCGTGCGGCCGGAAGACGACCATTTCGAGGAAATGCTCGAGCTGGTCGCCGCCGCCGGCGTCGAGGTTGCCGGCACGCTGCGCCAGAAGCGCTTCCAGGTTCACCCCAAGACCGTGGTGGGGCAGGGCAAGCTCAAGGAGATCGTCTTCGAGAGCATGCGCAAACGTGCCGACGTGGCGATCTTCGACATCGACCTGAAGCCGGCCCAGGCGCGCGCCTTCGAGGACGCCACGGGGCTGAAGGCGATCGACCGCACCCAGCTCATCCTCGACATCTTCGCGCAGCGCGCCAAGAGCCGCGACGGCAAGCTCCAGGTCGAGCTGGCGCAGCTCAAGTACTCGCTGCCGCGGCTGACCGATAAGGACGCCGGTCTCTCCCGCTTGACCGGCGGCATCGGCGGCCGGGGACCGGGCGAGACGGTCATGGAGGTCGGCCGGCGGCGGCTGCGCGACCGCATCCGCGCCCTCGAGCGCCAGATCGAGCAGCTTTCCAAGCAGCGCGACGTGCGGCGCCGCCGCCGCCGCGAGGAGGCGATCCCGATCCTCTCGATTATCGGCTACACCAACGCCGGCAAGTCGACGTTATTGAACGCCCTGACCCGCAGCGAGGTCGAGGCGGCGGACCGGCTCTTCATGACCCTCGATCCGACCAGCCGGCGCCTGCGCTTCCCGCGCGAGGGCGACGTGGTGATCACCGACACGGTGGGCTTCATCAGCGAGCTGCCGCGCGACCTGTTGACGGCATTTCGCGCGACCCTGGAAGAGCTCGCGGACGCCGACCTGCTGCTGCACGTCATCGACGCGGCCGACGAGCGGCTCGAGCAGAAGAAGGAGGCCGTCGAGAGCCTGCTCGAGGAGCTCGAGCTGGCGCAGATTCCGCGCCTCGTGGTGCTCAACAAGGCGGACCTGTTGCCGGAGGGGCAGGCCGAGCGCTTGGCGCAGGCCCACGGCGGCGTGGCCGTGTCCGCCACGAGGCGGGAGGGTCTCAGCGGCCTCATCGCCGCCGCCGAGCACGCTCTCGGCCGCCGGCGTCCGCTGCTCAAGACCTACGGCGGCGGCGACTCGCCGGAGCGGTCCTTCCTGCCGTGACGCGCAGAGCCTCCTCGCGGAGAGTGACGGTCGTCGTGGGCTGATCGACGCCCTCCACCGCTACTTCACCAGCGAGCCTGCGGACGTCGTGCTGGTGCACGGGGATAGCACCGCGTTCACCAAACCTACCGTCACGTACGTGAGCATCTGGAGCGCCGGTTCCCACGCCGGAAAGTTGGTGTCGAAGATCAGCAGGTAGCTGACCATCAACGCCAAGAGAGCGCCCTGCTGAGACCTGGCAGGAACGCTGCGAAGCCTTCGCAGCGTAGTCAGCAACAATCCGGCCGCCAGCGAAGCGCCGACAACACCGGTCTCGATCCAGATCAGGAGCGGCAAGCTGTGGGGGTGGCCGCCTGGCAAAGGGAAGGCATCTGCCAGATGCGGTGGAAGTGCTGAGGGTTCCGGCATGAGCTCCCGGGCCGGAACGCTGCCGCCCGGCAAGTTCTCGCAGGCCCCCAACCCCCACCCGAGCCATGGCCGTTCGAAGATGAGAGCTCTCGAATACTCCCACACCAGAAGCCGCCTTTCGATATGCGGGCGGAGCGCGCTCTCCGCTTCGGATCCGATAGGATGAGCCGTATATAGAGCCCAGGCTCCTCCTGCAAGCAGCGGTGCGAGAAGGAAGAGACAGGCGAATACCACTGCCAGGCACGACCTGACGATTAACGGACTCACCAGCGTGCCAAGGAAAACCAACACCGCCGCACAATAAGCAACCTTGACTGTATTCGAATAGCCGGTAGCCACGGCGATGCCGGCAAGCAAGAGAACCAGGCCGGCTTCCATCCGTCCTTTTCGGCTCTGCGTGCGTCGTCCGATCGCGCACACGACAATCCAGGCGAGCATGAGGAGCCACGTCTCATGGAACTTCTGGGTCCATACGTTCAACTGCCAAGGCAAAGGCTCCAGGAGGTAGATGCTGGCCAGCGACTGCTTGATGTCGAACCCGAAGTTCTGTAACGTTATCGCCGCCGCGAGAACCATGAATAGCGCGGCCAAGATGGCTCGCATCACATTCCTTGGTCCTTGCGCCTCCCGAAACATCGCAGAGTAGATGACCAGCCCGAATGCGCTGAACAGCATGATATCTTGGTTGGTCTGCCAGGAGGCAAACCTGGTCGACCTCAATGCAGTCGCCAGGGTAGAGTACCCGAAAAACGCCAAAAACCAAACCATCCAGGGTCGAGGCAAGAGCGATTGCCGCCGGACCACAAGCGCCAACACGCCGGACAGTGCCAATACGGCAAAGCACTTGGCGTCGAAGGGTCGGCCCAAGCGCGCAAAGCAGAATGAATAGATCGAGAAAAACGTCGCGGCGAGTATGGCGAACAAGCCGCCGAGCCCCATTTCGAGTGAGGAGTCTATGAACAGCGCCCCCCGTCGCCACGACCACGCAGCATACATCCAGGTCAGGACGGCAGCCAACCAAAGGCTGCCGGCCATCGAGAGTGGTAGGGCCTCGAGTCGCGGCCGGCGAAGTCTCTTGATCGTGTAGGTTCGGCCGTTTCTTCGCGGGTCGCTGTTGTCGGACGTGGAGAAAAGGAGCTCTCGCGAGACGTGGCTAAATCTGCCCAGCCCTCTCCCATGGATCTCGCGGCGGCCAGAATGTGCCGGACCCAAGAGAGCTCCATCTTCATATAGCTCGAGCGTAGATCGATCTTCCTCCTGATCATCAGATGCGACTTGGAATAAAAACGAGGTTGGCTCACGGCCCTGCGTCGCAACCTGCCTCCGAAATGAGTGCCGGATCAGTGGCCAAAGGTTTATGGAATAAGCGACCCCGCTTCGTTGTTGGATTCGGGAAGCCGGCACCGTCAATGACAGGCTGCCGCCGTGCCACCAAAGCACAGGCAGCCACGATAGCACCGCCCCCGAGGCGGCGATGCCGAGCCAGAAGGTAAGTACGACTACGATCCGGCGCGTTGCCCGCGGATCGAGCGAGTGCCGAGATGCACCGTAAGGTCGTGGCTTCACAGCGATGCCTACCGTTCTCGAGCAGCGAGAATCGATGCTCATGCGGATGCCGATCGCCTGATCTTCTCCCAAATCGCGGCCAGGCCGCGGCGAATTTCAAATTCCGGCGCGAAACCGAGCTCCGCCTTGGCGCGGCGAACATCGGCAAGACTCTTGCGCACTTCTCCCGCGCGGAAATCGGCGAACACGATCTCAGAGTCGCTTCCGGTGAGCTCGATCATCGTTTCGGCGAGCTGAAGGATCGTCGTCGCCTTTCCGCTGCCGATATTGTAGACTCTTCCGGGCTTGCCCCGCTTCGCCGCCAACAGATTGGCCTGCGCCACGTCCGAGACGTAGATGAAGTCTCGGCACTGATTGCCGTCACCGAAAATGACCAACGGCTCGTCTGCCTGCAGGCGGTGAAAGAAAATAGAGATCACCCCGGTGTACTCGTTGTTTTCCATCGGCAGCCCGAAGACGTTGAAGTACCGCAAACAGACGGCTGGCAGCCCCCAGAGAGATTGGGACAGAAGTGCGTATTGCTCGCCGGCCAGCTTGCTTAACGCATAGAAGCTCTCCGGTGTTCTCGGCCGCTCTTCGTCGATCGGGATCTCCGCCGACTCTCCAAAAATGGCTGACGAGCTCGAATAGACCACTTTTTTGACAGCAGTACTCTTACAGGTATGAAACAGCCGCACCGATCCCAGGACATTCGTCCGAACATCGGCCTCTGGATCCTTGATCGACTTGATATTGCCCACTTGAGCCGCCAAGTGGAAGACGTAGTCCGACTGGGAGACGATCTCCGGCAATTCGGGAAGCGAGCACAGATCTCCCTCCACGACGGTCAAGGAATCGGCGGCGGCGAGATTCTCCCGCTTACCGGTGACGAAATTGTCGAGCACTGTGACCCGGGCTCCGCAGGCAAGAAGGCGGCGCGTCAAGTTGCTACCAATAAAACCGGCGCCCCCGGTGACGAGGCAGCGGGTGGCGCGGAAGTGGTGGGAGAGCTCTTCGTGCGTCATTCTACTTCTTTGCTCCTGTGCTATTCGGCCTCGAGGATCTCTCAGGCTCGCCAGCGAGAAAGCTCCGGCGCACCGCATCGAGGTCCCACAGCGGCTCGTCGGATCCTACGATACCGCGCAGCGCGCTGGCGTCGTCCCTCACCCGCTCGATGATGTGATCGACCGTCTCCAGAGTCGGCGGCGCGGGCCGTGACGGCGCCTTCGGCATCAATAGCCTCCCGATCCGGAGACGTACCGGCGACGAGAGCCAGGGGCGGATGAGGGCGCGGTAGGCAGAGCCTCGCGAGAATCTCCAGGCGAGGCCTCTCGGAGCCGCGGCGAGCTCGCTCGCGTTGTGGATCCGATCGGCGTCGACATTGCCCCACCGCGGCTCGACTCCGAGAAAATCTGAGATCGTCGCGACGATGCCACGGCGATCGCGGACGAAGTCCTCGAAGCGAATGATGCGAACCCGGTCCGCGCCGAAGCTCTCGATCCAAGGGCGGATCTGCCGCGCGTAGAGACTGAATTGGATTAAACGCGGGTGCTCGCGCACGGCCTGATCGACGTTCGCCGGAACCGTGCCGGCGGTAAGCTCGTGGTAGTGGTGGCTGAGGGTGCGGGAGACCGGCTCGCGCACCAGGTAGAGGACCTTGACCTCGTTGCCGAGGAGGCGTCGTGCTCTTCTCGGTACCCCGGTGATCTCCGGCAGCTTGCTGTAGGTCGTCGACGCATCGCCGCAGAGCTGTTCCTTCCGCGCCTTGCGGAAGTGGCGGGCGTAGACGGCCCTACCATCTTCCGTCAGCACTTCGTCGCGGGTGAGGTTGCCCGGCTCCTTGTCCTCCGGCAGGTAGATAGCCGGATTGGATCGCAGGTCGAAATACAGCGAGGTCGTCCCCGACTTCATGGCACCGATGATCAGGAATTCCGGAAAACGCATGGACCGCTCCGCCAGCGCTCGCCGCTAGGCCCCTGTCCGGCCGATTCCGTTCGCCGCCGCTTCCCGGTAGAGACGCTCGTACCGATCCACGACCTTGCGCCGTTCGAGCCAATCGAAGACCCACCGGCGTCCGTCACGGCCCATTCGCTGCCGGCGCTGCGAGTCGCTGAGCAATGTCACGATCGCAACGGCAAAGGCTTCAGCCGTCGGCTCGGCGATGAGCGCTCCGCCGCTGGACTCGAGCTCACTCCAGATGTCCGTCCCCCGGGTGGTGACCACCGGGGTCCCGCACGCGAGAGACTCGGTGAAGACCAGACCGAAGTTCTCCTGGCTGGTCGGCAGCGCGAGAACGTCCGCGAAGCGATAGAGCGCGTGCTTCTCCTCGCCGGTCACCATGCCAAGAAAGAGCGCGTCGGGGACGTGGCTCGCGGCGAGCTGGCGCAGGCGGTTCAAGTACGAAGCCTTCCCCGGGCCCGCCATCAGGAGCTGGCAGTCGACGCCTGTGCGGCGCACCATGCCCACGGCCCGGATCAGGATCTCCGCCCCCTTCTTGGGATGGAGCCGGCTCAAGAAGAGCACAGTTGTTCGGCGAGCGTCGACCTCGGGATGCGCGGCAAGGAAGAGCTCGCGCCCGGGCGGTTGCGCGAAAGGAGCCAGGTCGAAGGCGTATGGGATCACCGCGATCCGGCCGTGCGGAATCCACTTCCTGGCCTGCTCCGCCTCCGCCCAGGCCGTGGCATGGATCCGGCCCGCGGCGGCGAGATTCCGCATCTCGAACAGGCGATGGTAGATCCGCTTGCGCACTGGCCGCTGGCGCATAGACCAGTCGTCCAACGTGCCGTGAATCGTCATGACGTACGGCTTTCTCAAACGCCTGGCGAGCCCGGCAACCTGGGAGCTCGACGGTCTCCACAATCCGTGGAGATGCAGCATCTCGGCCTCCTGCAGCGAGCTTCCGATCTTCGCCAGGCTGGCCCGGGACAGGAGCTCGAACGGTTTCGGCGGCGGCTTGAAAGTCACGATTTCGGGAGTCCCTCGGCCGGAGGTGAACCATGCCTGCGGAAACCTGCTGTCAGCGGCGGTGGCGAGCGCCACTTCGTGACCGACGGCCGCCATGAGACTCACGAGGTCGTAGATCGCCCTCGATACGCCGCCGCTCGCCTCGCTCACCCTGAGGAAGTAATGAACAACGTTCAATCCTGGCCCCGCACCTCTTCGGAGTCCACTGATTCCCCCGTCGCCGTGAAGCGGATGAGAGAGATCGCAAGGCCCAGCAAGCCTCCGAGGAAGACCGCCACGGCGACCTTGAGCGGTACCCGCCGCGACTCGGGCGTGGGGTTGGGTATGGCCGGCGACGCCAGGCTCAGGGTGTCCACTTGCTCGAGCAACGCGGCCAGGACTGCGGAATTGAGTCTCTTGAACAGGCTCGACTCGAGGTCCCTTAGTTGATCGAGCCCGCGCTCGTGGACGGCGCGAAAGCTGGCTCTCTCCCGCCTCAGGTCCGCCAGAGCGCCCTTCAGTTGCCGGCGCAGGCTTCGCAGCTCGCGGTCGCTGTCTTCCAGCAACGCCGTCCAGCCCACCAGCCGTTCGAATTGAATCTTCTCCAGCTCCGCCAGTGCGCCCGAGACGGTCTCGAGGTGCGTGCCGGCGAGGCGTTTGATCTCGGTCTCGAGCTGAAGCGCACGCAGCGAGAGCTCGTCGTAGAACGGATTGATTTCCTGGCTCTCCAGCCTGGCGCCGAAACTGTCAGCGAATCTGCCGCGCCCGATCATGTCCGCCATCAGCTCGTCGCTGGCGGTCTTTTCGAGGGTGAGGACCCGTGGTGAGGTCGAGAGCTGCGCCCTCAAGGACACGATCTCCAAGAGCGCGATTCGCAGGTCTGCCGGCGCAGTTGGCCCGAAAAGCTCGATCCCGTGACGGCCCACGGCCTCCTCCATGAGGCCGCGGCTGCGCGTACGGTAGTCGGCGGCCGCTCTCTCGGCCTTGCTCTTGGCATTCGAGATCTGACGTTCCCAGTGGCTGCGGAGCTCTCCCTCTCGCGTCTCGTACTCGGAGAGCAGACGGATCATCTCGCTCTCCAGCTCCTTCAGCCGCTGACGGGTCGGAGCCAACTGCGCTTCCAGAAGCTTCTCCCTCTCGGTGGCCGTGCTCTTGAGCATGATCCGGCTCTCTTCGATGAAGACCTGCGCCCAGGTATTGGCCACGGCGGCGGCGCTCGCCGGATCCGCGGTCCGCGCCGTGAGCATGATGACCGAAGCCGTCTGCCCCTGCCCGCCAGTCTCGATCCGGCTGGCGATATCGCGCCCCCGAGCGAGCACCGTGCCCGGCGTCAGAACTCCCTTGTCCACCAGTTTCGCGGTCGTCTGCTGTAAGATACTGTCGCTGCCGAGAAACGCGTGGTAGACCTGGGGCGTCTGGCTCCCGCGTCCGTCGGCGCTCTCCGAGGGAAGCACCACCAGCCTTGCCACCGCCAGATAGACCGAGGAGGTCAGCAGGGAGACCGCGACGAAAGCCGCAAGCCCCGACGCCGCGGCCAAGCCGACGATCAGGCCCCAGGATTTCCGGAGCATCGTCGTCAGCTCTGCAAGGCCGACATCTTCGGACGCCATACTTCCTCTACCTCGCAGTCGAGAACCGGACTGTACCAGCTCATGCGCCTCTCGACCCGCCTGCTCAGCAACGCCGCGACCACCTACCTGCGCCTCGGATCCACCTTCGTCCTCGGCCTGTTCACGACCTGGTACGTCCTCGGGGCGATCGGCGTCCTCGGTTTCGGCCTGATCGCCCTCGCCGTCTCCTCCACCGGTGTGACCCACGCTCTGGAGCTGGCACTGCGATTCGGTCTCGTGCGCGAGCTTGCCGCCGCTATCTCTTCCGCCAAGCCCGCCACCCTCAGGCGCAGCGTGACCGCGGCCTTCAGGCTGTGCCGCCAAGCGACGCTGCCGCTGGCGGCGGTCGTCCTCGTGCTCGCCGCCGCGGCCTGGAACGGCCTCTTCAACACTCCTCAGGATCGGCCGGAGCTCAAGCTCGCGCTCGCGGTTCTCATTCTGGGCGAAGGGATCCACGCCGCGGCGCGGCTCATGAGCGCTCCCTTTCTCCAATCCCTGTTCGCGGCGCAACACGTGTGGCTGGACAATCTCCTCATGGTTGTGGCCCGGGCGTCGCACGCCCTCTCAGCCGTGATCGTCTTCGGGTGGATACTACCCGATCGAAGCCTGGAGGTCCAGCTCGTCGGTTTCGCCCTTTCCCGCGCGACGATCCAGCTTGTGGACGTGGCTCTGGGCGTCTGGCTGGCGAAACGCCTCCTCCCCGATCTCGTCCTGGAGGCGACCTTCGACGAGACCGAGTACCGCGCGGTGCGAAGCACCGTGTGGCACTCGTCGCAGGTCGAAATGCTGTTGAACCTCAACCCACAGTTCCTGGCCATCCTGATCAACCTGTTCTTCGGACTGACCTACAACGGTATCTGGCAGATCGTGGTCCAATTCAGCGGCTACGCGCGGATGTTCGCCGAGGGCCTGCTCCGCGGCCTCGCGCCACTCGTGACTCATCTCGAGGAGACCGGACGGAAGCAGGCGGTGATGAATCTGATGGCTCGCAGCGTCCGCTACCAGTTTGCGATAGCGCTTCCCGCGGCCATATTGCTCGGCCTCTACGTACGCCCTCTCCTCGAGCTCTGGGTCGGCAGGAGACTTGCCGGCGACCCTCATCTCGCCGCCGCCGGTGTCTCCGTGGACGAAGCCCTTGGCCTGGCGGCGGCGATGGTCGTGATCATGCTGGTCATCCGCACGCTGCGAGCCGGCTTCTACGGCATCGAGAGCGTCCTCTACGGAATGGGGAAAGTCCGTTCCTACGCCTGGTTCTCCAAATGGTCGACGGTGCTCACCCTCGGCGCCGGAGCGGCGCTGATGGCCTGGTCCCACCAGCCGCTGGCAGCTCCTGTGGCTCTGCTCATCGCCTCTGTGCCCTTCTCTCCCGGCGTCATCCTGCTGGCGGCGCGCGATCAGGTCGGCCTCCACGTGACCGCCACGCTGCGCCGCTCACTGCCCCGCCCGCTGCTCGCCAACGCCGTGTTCCTCGCTTTGCTGGCCCTCGCCCGACCCTGCGGCGAGGGCCTGACGCTGGTCGGATTCGGAACGCTCCTGATCGCCTCTACGCTCCTGTATGCTGCCCTGGCTTTGCTCGTCGTTTTCGAGGCCGACGAGCGCCAGCGCCTCGCCCAGATCGGGCGGCGAGCGCTCGGGGCGATAAGGAGCCGCCTCCTGCCGCGCCGCCCGCGATGAACCGCGCGGGTGTGCTAGAGTCCGGGAGTGGCGAGGAGAAAAGGCATGCATCCTGCAAATGTGCCCGGGAGCTGGGCAGGCCTCGAGTGCCGGACGCCGGATCAGAAGGCCTGCGCGATCTGTCGAGTTGCCGACCGACAAGACGAGTACCTGCGAGTCTACAGTGGCAGGACGAATCGTAAGGAAGTGATCTTGCGATGCCGAAGCTGTGGGCTCGTCTATGTCGACGAGCCGATTCGCATTAACAAACCGCTGGCCCGCGGCGAAGAATCGAGCGTACGAGAAGCCTGGGATGAGCAATTCCCGGATGCTCTCGACGTGTATGATGCGAGCTCCTGGGGGACTCGTTTCCAAGGAACCGAGGACGTGATCGACTGGCAGCTCGACGCGGTGGCTGATCTGCTCGGCGGCACGCTCGCCGAACCGGGGTATACGATCGTGGAGATCGGGGCTGCGCGAGGCTACCTGCTGGCGAGGATCGCCGAGCGCTTCCCCGAGGCCCGGCTGATCGCCATCGAGCCGTCACCCGCGATGGCCGAGATGGCGAAGGAGAGCGGGGCCAGGGTCGTCAACGGCATCGTAGAAAGCGCTGGCTTGGAGCCGCAGTCCGTTGACGCGGCCATCGCCTTCGGCTCGTTCATACAGATCAGGGATCCTCTGTCTTCGCTGCGGTGTCTGAATCGCGCCCTTAAAATGGGAGGGCGGATTCTGCTGGATTCCCCCAACAACGACAGCATGTTTCGCTGGCTGGTGCGTTTTCTTGATAAGATTCCGACGCTGTCTCGATGGCCCGGCTTGGTCTCGTCCGTCGAGCTCGCGACGCGCCGGATCTACAATCCAGGGCGCTTTTACTACTATACGGCGAAGACCTACAGCAAGTTGTTGACGATGGCCGGATTCGAGGTCACCGAGGCGCGCTACCGACAGGCGAGATACGCCCTTGCCGCGAACGAGAAGCTTCGGCTGCCGGTGAAGTTGGCCATGAGCAGCGTTGCCTTCGCAGAAAAAATATTCCACAAACAGAGTTGGGTGGAGGTCCGAGGAGTCAAGACCCGCGAGCTCGAACCTGCTCGATTCCAGGTCCAGGCCCGTCGCTTCCATCATGGCGTCACGGCGACGACAGCCGAATATCAGCTCAGGAGGTCTGTGTGCTGGAGCTCGATCACGCGACGTTGTCGGTTCTCGGCCGCAAACGGCCTTTGTTCAACCGGGACCTGGGACGCTGCGAAGCCGTAGTGTCGGACCGCGTCCGTGGCCGGTCCTTTCTCGTCATGGGCGGCGCCGGCTCGATCGGACAAGCGGTGGTCAAGGCGCTCTTCCGCCGCCAGCCGGCAAGGCTCCACGTCGTGGACGTGAGCGAAAACAACCTGGTGGAGCTGGTGCGTGAAGTCCGCAGCTCCTACGGCTACATGGCAGGCGACTTCCAGACGCTGCCGCTCGATTGCGGCGATCTGGAGTTCAAGGCGTTCCTGGAAGAATCCGAGCCCTATGACTACGTCCTCAACTTCATGGCGATGAAACACGTCCGGAGCGAGAAAGACGGATTCACTCTGATGCGAATGATCCGGACCAATGTCCTGAACACGGAGACGACGCTCGCGTATGCCCGTGCCACGGGCGCCAGCAGGTACTTCGCGGTATCGTCGGACAAGGCGGCAAATCCGGCCAACGCCCTGGGGGCGACGAAGCGCGTCATGGAGCTCTGCCTGATCCGGGCGAGCGAGGGCATCGAGGTCTCCTCCGCGCGTTTCGCCAACGTGGCCTTCTCGGACGGCAGCTTGCTCCACGGCTTCACCCGCCGGCTCGCCAAGCGCCAGCCGCTTTCGGCGCCTCGGGAAATACAGCGGTATTTCATCACCGCCGACGAAGCAAGCACGCTCTGCCTGATGTCCTGCCTCCTCGGCGGCAACCGTGAGAGCTTTTTCCCAAAGCTCTCGGAAGCCGTGGACTTCGTGAGCATCGCGGAGAGATTCCTCACCGCCCACGGCTACCGCGCCCACCCTTGTGCGACCGAAGACGAAGCCAGGAACCGGGTGGACGAGCTCGCCGCCCGCGGCCGCTGGCCGTGCTATTTCTTCGCCAGCGACACCACAGGAGAGAAGATGATCGAAGAGTTTCTGATGACCGGTGAGAGCGTCGATCTCGACCGCTACCACGAGGTCGGCGTGATCGGCTGGCCGCCGCCGGCGGATGATGGAGCGCTCGACCGCTTCCTGGAGGGAATCCGCGACCTTCGCGACGCCGGGCGCTGGACCCGTGAGGAGATCCTGGAGCGACTCAGGTCGCTGCTTCCCGAGTTTCGGCACCAGGAGACCGGCAAGTTCCTGGACGCGAGAATGTAGGCGTGAAACGTCTCATCGACATCGTTGCTTCCGGCGTGATGCTCATCCTCGTGATCCCCCTGGGACTGGCGATCTCGGCCGTCCTGGCCTTCACCGGCGAGCGGGAGATCTTGTACGCGCAGAGTCGCATCGGCCTGCACGGGCGCCGCTTCTCGTTGCTCAAGTTCGCCACCATGCTCAAGGACAGCCCCAGCTTCGGAACCGGCACCGTCACCGTGCCCAACGATCCGCGGGTGTTGCCCGCGGGCCGGTGGCTGCGCAAGACCAAGCTCAACGAGCTACCCCAGCTATGGAACGTCCTGAAGGGCGACATGAGCCTGGTGGGCCCCCGCCCCCTGGCGGCCCAGGATTTCGCATGCTATTCGCCGCAGACCCGGCGTGCGATCGTCAGGATGCGCCCTGGGCTCACCGGAGTCGGCTCGATCGTCTTCCGCGACGAGGAAAAAGCGCTCGCCGAGAGCGACCTGCCGCCGCTCGAGTGCTATCGCCAGGAGATCGCTCCCTACAAGGGCGACCTCGAGCTCTGGTACATCGAGAACCAGAGTCTGGCGCTGGACTTGAAGCTGCTTTTCCTCACCGCGGTCGCCGTCCTCGCCCCCAGCAGCAAGCTTCACGAAAAGCTTCTCTCTGCCGCTCCTCGACCTCGTCGGCTGGCGAGCGTGGACGAGGCCTGATCGAAGACCTCTTTCAGGATCGCTGCGCGTCGCGCAATCGTCTCGTCCGACAGCGACGGGTGGACTTGGAGCATGAGGGACGTCTCCCCGAGCTCCCTGGCGTTGACCAGGGGGCGCGGCGGAGCGAAAGGTCCTCCGGAGAAGGCCTTCTCGCGGTAGATCTCCGGGCAGCTCCCGCTGATGCAAGGAATCCCACGGGCGTTGATCTCGTCGATCAGCCGGCACCGGCTCCAGCCCGCCGCCAGGTCGTCCTTGCGCAGGAAGACATAGAACTTGTAAAACGCGTGCCGTGCGTAATCTCTTTCGAAGAGCACGCGGAGCAGCGGATGCCCGCGGAGAGAATCGTACAAAAAGCGGGCGTGCCGACGCCGCCTGTGGACCCATCCGTCCAGCTTCGTGAGCTGACAGCGGCCGATGGCGGCTTGCATCTCAGTGAGGCGGAAGTTGGAGCCGAATCCGTCATGATACCAGCGAAAGCCGGTAGGATGCTCGCACCTGAAGACCGCGTCATAGCTCTTGCCATGATCCTTGAACGACCATGCGCGACGCCACAGCGCCTCCTCGCTGGTCACCAGCATTCCACCTTCACCGCCGGTGGTGGTGATCTTGTCCTGGCAGAAAGAAAAGCAGCCGGCGTCGCCGATCGAACCGACCGGCCGGCCATGGTACAGGGCTCCTTGAGCCTGGGCGCAGTCTTCGATCAGCCGCAGGCCCCGTTCGCGGCACAGCTCGAGGAGCGCAGCCATGTCGCACGGATGACCGGCCAGGTGAACGCAGATGACGGCCCGCGTCCTGGGGCTCATCGCCGCCGCGACCGTTTCGGCGCTGACGTTCTGGGTGTCGGCGTCGACGTCGGCGAACACCGGGCGGCCGCCCATGCGCACCACGCAGCCGGCGGTGGCGAAGAAGGAGCGCGCCGGTACGACCACCTCGTCGCCCGCCTCCAGGCCGATGGCGTGCAGGGCCAGCTCGAGGGCGAGCGTTCCGTTGGCCAGGGCGACGGCGTAGCGGCTCTGCGTCTTGCGGGCGAACTCCTCCTCGAACCGCCGGTTCTCCTCGCCGGTCCAATAGTTGATCCTCCCCGAGCGCAGGACCGCCGCTGCCGCCTCGATCTCGTCTTCCGCGATCACCGGCCAGCTCTCGGGCGCTCGGCGGCAAGGCCTTGACGCTATGTCGTCAGACAATAGGGTTCTCCTCCGGGTCACCGCGGCGCGGGTTGCCAGAGCGAATCCTACCAGCTAGGATCCCCTGGCCGCCACCCACCGCGGCCAGCCGATTCGGTGAACGTGGGCGAAAGATGGGGGCCGAGGCGGACCAGTGGTGATGAGGATTCTCCTGCTGACACAGTTCTACTGGCCGGAAGCGCGCACGGCGCCCGCCAACCTGGCCGCGGTCGCCGAGTCCCTGCAGGAGGCGGGCAACGACGTCACTGTGGTGACGGGGTTCCCGAATCACCCCTTCGGCCGCATCTACGAGGGCTACCGCCTGCGCTGGCGGCAGTGGGAGAAAGTCCGCGGGGTCCGTGTCCTGAGGGTGCCGCTCTACCCCGACCACAGTCTCTCACCGCTGCGGCGCGCTCTGCACTACTGCTCGTTCGCTCTTTTTTCAGCCACCATCGGAGTCTGGCTGACGCGAAACTTCAGCGCCGACGTCGTCCTTGTCTATCTGCCACCGATTACCAACTGGCTGCCGATCCGCGTCCTCAAGCTCGTCCACAGAGCGCCGGTGGTTTACTGGATTACCGATCTGTGGCCGGAGGCATTGGTGGCCGCCGGTGCGAATCTCAAGCCGTGGCTCGCCCGCGCCATCCGGCTCCTCGACGCCAGGGTCAACCGCCTGGCGTCCCTGATCCTGGTCAACTCGCCCGGTCTCGGGCGCAAGCTGGAGGAGAAAGGCGTCGCGGCGCGACGCCTGGAAGTCATCACGGACTGGGCGGAGGAGAGCTTGTTCTTTCCCGTGGAGCCGGATGCCCGCCTGGCGCGCGAGCATTCTCTGAACGGAAGGTTCAACGTCATGTACGGCGGCAATCTCGGACCGGCGCAGGGTCTCGCCACGGTCGTCGCGGCGGCGCATCTGCTGCGGGACCTTCAGGACCTGCAGTTCGTCTTCATCGGCGACGGTGAGGACAGGCCGCGGCTCGAGCGCGAGGTCGCCGACCGCGGACTCGCGAACGTGCGCTTCATCCCCCGCCAACCGATGAAGGAGATTCGCAGATTCTTCGCCGTCGCGGACGTGCTTCTGGTGCACCTGAATCCCGATCCGATGTTCGAGCTCCAGATCCCCTCGAAGACGATGGCCTACATGGCGTGCGGCAAACCGATCCTCTGCGGCATCGCCGGGTCCGCCGCCGAGGTGGTCCGCGACGCCGGCGCCGGGCTCTGCTGTGCTCCGGGCGACGCCGCTTCGATGGCAGAGGCGGTCCGCGCGCTCCATCGTCTGCCGCCGGAGGACCTCGCCCGGCTCGGCACGAGCGGCCGCGACACCTATCTGCGAAAGTACACGCGCTCGGTACAGGCGAAGAGGTTCCAAGCCCTCCTCGCCGAAGTCGTGGCCGGAAAGGTCGAAGCCGGATGAGCTTCCAGGAAGTGATCGTCATCGGCGCGCCGCGCTCCGGGACGAACATGCTGCGCGATGTCCTCTGCCAGATTCCCGGGTTCGGGACTTGGCCGTGCGACGAGATCAACTACATCTGGCGCCACGGCAACTCGCGGTGGCCGTCCGACCAGTTTCCGGCGGAGTTGGCTACGGACGCGGTGAAGAGGTACCTCAACCTGCAGTTCACCCGCCGTGCCCGGATCGACGCCCTGCGCTACGTGGTCGAGAAGACCTGCGCGAATTCGCTTCGGGTGCCGTTCGTAGACCGTGTCCTTCCGGGAGCGCGGTATCTGTTCATCCATCGGGACGCCGTCGACGCGGTGACCTCGGCGATGCGCCGGTGGCAGGCTTCCTTCGACCTCGCGTATACGCTGAAGAAAGCGCGCTTCGTCCCCTGGACCGACATTCCCTATTACGGCTGGCGCTTCGTGAGGAACCGCCTTCACCGGATGCTCTCCCGGGATCGCCGCCTTGCCTCCTGGGGTCCGCGGCTCGCCGACATGGAGCGGCTGGCGCGACGCCACTGCCTTGCCGAGATCTGCGCCCTACAGTGGAACGCCTGCGTGGGGCTCGCCGTCCAGGCCTTCGCGGCGGTGCCGGCGGAGAGGGTCCACGTCACGAGATACGAGGATTTCGTGAAGGCGCCGGCGGCCGGATTGCGGCTCATCTGCGATTTCCTCGGTGTAGAACCTGAGCCGCCCACCCTGGAGAGCGCGGTGAAGAACGTCTTCGATCGCAGCGTCGGCAAAGGAGCTCACGAGCTGGACACCTCCACCCGAGAACGTATTGCGGCGTTGACCGCCTCCGCGCGGTCGGCCCTGGCGAGGAGATAGAGGGCCAGGATCAGCGGGATCATCTCCTGGACGAGCTTGGCGATGCAGCCGGAGACCGAGTTGGCGAGCATTTCCGTGGACAGCCGAGTGACGAGCACGGTATAGATGAGGACGATGCTCATGTTCGGAAACCGTGGGCGCAGCGTGGCGTAGAGCGAGCGCAGGAGAACGCCGACGAGGAAGAGGCCGACGTAGACGCCGGGCAGTCCGAAGTTCAAATTCAGCTCGCCGACGATTCCCGGCGGCACTCCGGTATTCCTGTTGGTCTGGAACAGCAGCGGCCCTAGCTCTTTGCCCGCGCCAATCGCCGGTTTGGCCGGCCACCAGGACCGGGGCACGGGGGCAACCAGCCACGTGACCATGGTCCTGCCGTACTGGTAGTCGACCGTCTCCGGCACGGCGGCCAAAATGTGGGCGGTCTTGGTCAGGTCCAGAAAGTGCCTCCCGCCTACCGTCGCCTCCAGCAGCCCGCTCACTCCGATGTGCGCGCGGAGCGTTCGCCAATCCGACGCGCCACTTCTCAGGGCGAGCATTGCCCCCGCGGTGACGAGGCCCGCCGTGACCATCGCGACGACATACCGCGGCTTCGGCTCGCCGCGCAGACAGATCCAGATCATGATCACCCGAAGAACGAAGATGAGCACGGTCAGCCGGGTGCTGACGAAGACGGGAAACGGCAGAGCCAGCATGGCAAAAAGGAGCACGGCCGCACCGGGCCGCGACCAGACCCGGCGCCGGGACGCGGCCCAATGAGCCAAGACGAGGTAGAACGCGATCTCCGTCATCATCGCCCCCCACCGGAGGTAGCCGGCGGCGCCACGAAACCTTGAGCCCGGTATGTGGAACGTGCGCGGAGAGGAAAGATCGCCCAAGCTGTCGAACGAAACGCCTGCGCGCTGTGCGAACACCGCGAACGAGATCAGTCCGCAGACCAGCAACGCTCCCGTCACGATAGTGAATCGTCGAGGATCCCATGCGGGCACGGCGGCGAGGCGCTCGAGGAAGGGTATCCTCCATCGCACGGCGCCGAGGCGGTAGCCGACGGACAAGCAGACCAAACCGGTCGCCATGACCAGCGCCGCAAAGAGCAGATCGTGCGGCGCCTTGTCCAGGAGCAGGAATTGTACCCTCTCCCGCGGACCAAAGCAGATATAGAAGGCCTTGCCGGTGACGCCGACAGCCACGATCAGCGCCACGAGCCAGATGGGCTCGATGAGCTCGTCGCGGCGCCTCAGCGCCAGGGGCGCCGTCAAGGCCACCAGGGCCGACGTCGCCAGGAGACACAGCAGGCCCTCGTCAATGCCGATCTCGAGCATCGTCGCGGACGAGAAGATCACGCCCCCCGCCGTCAAGGCGAGAAGGCCGAGGCGCACGCCATTGGCGAGGTCCGGTGAACACCGGCACGCGCTCCCCTGACCCGCCTCAGATCGATTTTCGCCAGACTCTGGCATCGACATAGTCGACGTAGCTCAGGATGACGCGGACGACCTTCAGCGAGACGTTGTCGGCCTGGTAGTCGTCGACGGCCTTGAATCTGCGGACCTCTCGGCTGTGCTGCGACGTGACGAGCTCCACGGCCTGCAAGACTCGCTCCGCTCCCAGGCCGGACATCACGAGGGTCGCCTCGTCCATCCCTTCCGGCCGCTCGTGAGCTTCGCGCAGCGTCACGGCTGGGAGGTTCAGGAGAGACGCCTCTTCAGTCAGCGATCCGCTGTCGGAGAGGACGCAGAACGCCTCCATCTGCAACTTCACGTAGTCCAGAAAGCCAAGGGGCTCGAGGAAGCGGACGCTCGGCGCCGGTGTCCCGTCTCCCATGGCGGCCAGCCGCTTGCGCGTCCGCGGATGGGTGGAGAAGACGACCGGTTTGCCGAACCGCTCGCCGACGGCGTTGAGGGTGGCGACCAGGCGCGCGAGACGAGCGGGATCGTCGACGTTTTCCTCGCGGTGGCAGCTGGCGACGACGTACTCCCCCGGCGCCAGATCAAGCTCGCTCAGAACGGCTGAGCGAGCGATGGCAGGCATGTAGTGCCCCAGCACTTCCCGCAGTGGGGAACCGGTCTTGATGACCCGCGCCGGATCGAGGCCCTCCGCCAGCAGATACCTGCGGGCGTGCTCGGTGTAGGGCAGGTTGACGTCGCTCACGTGGTCGACGATCTTACGGTTGATCTCTTCCGGAATCCGCTGATCGAACGACCTGTTCCCGGCCTCCATATGGAAAATGGGGATCTGCCGCCGCTTGGCGGCGATGGCCGACAGGCAACTGTTGGTGTCGCCGAGCAGCAGCAGGGCGTCCGGTGACTCCTCGGCCAGCACCCGGTCCGAGCGCGAGATCACGCGGCCGATGGTCTGCGCCGCCGTTTCGCCTGCGACCTCGAGGAAGTGGTGGGGTCGCCGGATCGCGAGCTGCTCGAAGAAGACCTCGTTGAGCTCGTAATCATAGTTCTGCCCGGTGTGGACGAGGATGTGGTCGACGTGCCTCTCGAGCTCGGCGATGACGCGCGAGAGCTTGATCAGCTCGGGCCGGGTGCCGACAATCGTCGCGACCTTGAGTCGTTTCACGATAGGACCGTCCGCCGTCTGCCCACGGCCGCCGGATCTCCGGTGCCGCCGCGCCGCCTCAAAGCAGGATCCACTCGGTCTCGCCACTTTCCGTCACGGCCGAAAGTGGCTGGTGCCGTTCGAGGAGCTCGACAGTGCTCTCGAAATCGAGAACGTCGTCCTTCGAGCTATATTCCTTCGCGAGCGCCGCAGTCGCCGGTGGATCGTGCCTGAGCTCGGGCATGAGGGGAAGAATGACAAAGTAATTCCCACGCCGCAATACGTGATGACACTCCTCCTCGGAGACCAGCACTTCGTTGAGCTTCTCTCCCGGGCGCACGCCGACGACCCTCATTTCGATCCGGCGCTCGCCGATCATCGCCCTCGCGATGTCGATGACGCGGGCCGAGCGCAGCACCGGTACATAGGTCTCGCCACGCCGGGCCTCTCCCAACGCCTGAAATACCACGTCGACCGCCTCGTCCAGGCTGAGCAGGAAGCGCGTCATGTCCGGGCTCGTCAGCGTGACCGGACCGCCAGCGCGAATCTGCTGCTGGAAGAGGGGGATCACCGAGCCGCGCGAGGACAGGACGTTGCCGTAGCGTACGCAGATGAAGCGGGTCGTGGGGATGAGGATGTTGGCGGCCACGAAGATGCGCTCCTGGATCGCCTTCGTCATCCCCATGACGTTCACCGGCTTGCAGGCCTTGTCGGTGCTGATGCCGATGACGGTCTCGACCGGGTAGTCGTTTTCCCGTATCGCGCGCACGATGTTCTCGGGACCGAGGCAGTTGGTGGCTACGGCCTGCCCGGGGAAGTATTCGCAGGTGGGCACCTGCTTGAGCGCCGCCGCGTTCGCGACGATGTCGACGTCCTTCAGGGCCGAGCACACGTCAGGGTAGCTGCGGACGTCGCCGATCCGGAATTCCAGCAGCTCCTCGAAGTTGTGGTAGATGACCTCGTCGGTGGGGACCCGCCGGTTCAGGTAGGCGACCCGCATGGCGTGTTGCTTGGCCTCGTCTCGGGACATGACGATGACCTTCGTCGGCTTCCCCCGCTCGCCGGAGAGGATGCGCCGAACGAGGGCCCGTCCTAAAGAACCGGTTCCACCGGTAACCAATATCGACTTACCGTCTAGGATCACTATCCATGCTCCTGGAGAGATCGTGTTTCGTAGGGTGTGGCGTCCTGGTACATGGCGCGGATCATCTCCGGCCAAGTGGGAGCAGTGTAGCCGGTCGCCTCGGAGAAGCGCTCCATCACCAGGCTGCGGTCGGAAACGGGCTCCTCGGCGCGCTGGATGTCGACGCTCAAACCATAGGTCCGCCGCAGGAGGAAAAGCAGCTCGTACTTGGTGATGGCCTCGCCAGCCACGTGGTACAAGCCACTCAAGTCGCGCTGGCATTCTACGATCTTGCGGATGACGTTTGCCAGCTCGACCGAGGTCAGGCCGGTGTAGGTCACTCCCGCGAAGCCCTTGACGCTGCCGCCGTCCTGGGCGAGAAACCACTCGACCAGACCGTGCTTCGGCGAGGCCAGCTCGCGGCCGATGAACGAGGTCCGGAGAGTCACGGCCGAGGTTTCCCGGGATCCGGTCTCGCCGAGCGCCTTGCTCTTGCCGTAGAGATCCTCTGCGTCGGTGAGATCGCTCTCCCGGTACCGTCCACGACGCCCGCTGAAGACGCAGTCGGTGCTGACGTGAACCAACCGCGCTCCGATCTCGGCGCACAGCCGCGCCAGCCGGTGCGGCAGCAGCGCGTTGATCGCGACCGCCAGATAGGGATCCTGGGCCTCTTCGCGCTGCTTGACCAGACCGACGCAGTTGACCACGACCTGAGCTCTCACGTCGCGGATCGTGGCCTCGAGACGCTCCGCCTGCAGCACGTCCACGTCCCCGAGCAGAGTGACGCCCTCGAAGACGCCGCAGTAGCCTTCATAGGCCGTCGCACCCTGGCGAACGAGCCCCAGGACCTCGTGCCCGCGCAGGCGCTGGCAGACCTTGTGGCCCAGCAAACCGCCGGCGCCGAGAACCAGGACTCTGCTCATGCTAAGGTCTCCAGGATCACGTGGTCAGAACCGCCTCGTCGGGCACGAGCTCCGGTTGGCCGGTATGATAGCGCAGATCTTCGGCCAGGAGATGGTAAACATGCACTGGCTCCATGCCTTGCTTCCGGGACTACTTGCTGCCGCCATTACCATGCTGCTCACCCCTCTCGTGCGGAGGCTGGCGCTACGGCTGCACGCGGTGGACGTTCCCGGGGGCCGGAAGCGGCACGCCGGATCGACCCCGCGGCTCGGTGGCCTCGCCATCATCGCCGCGATCCTGATCGCGCTCGGACCCGGCCTGATGCTGCTTCCGGACCACGCACGCGCGAGCGCGTCGCCGAGCGAGATCCTGTGGTTCGCCGTGGCGACCCTGATCGTCTTCGCCCTGGGGGCCGCCGATGACGTCATCGGGCTCGGCGCTTACCGGAAGCTGCTCTTCCAGTTGCTGGCGGCCTCGATCGTGGTGGCGATCGGCTGGCAGTTCACCGCCCTGCGTTTGCCCCTGGAGGGGCGATTCTACATCGGGGCGCTGGCGCCGCTGCTCTCGTTGCTGTGGATCGTGGGCGTGACCAACGGGATCAACTTCATCGACGGGCTGGACGGCCTGGCGGCAGGCATCGTCGCCATCATCTCCAGCAGCCTGCTCCTGCTGGCCTTCCTCCAGCACAGTCCCGAAACGGTCGTCCTCACCAGCAGCATGGCGGGAGCCTGCATCGGCTTTCTGCGCCACAACTGGCGGCCGGCGAGGATCTACATGGGCGACTCCGGATCCTTGACCCTCGGTTTTCTGCTGGCGACGATCTCGTTGCGCTTCTCCCCCTCCGTCAAGGCCTCGGCGGCAGTCGCCATCCTGGTGCCGATCCTGGCCCTCGGACTACCGATCTTCGACACCCTCATGGTCATGTGGTACCGGTTCCTCCGAGGTCACCGGCTGACCAACCGTGTGGCCCGGATGTTTCGCGCAGATCGTGCTCATCTCCATCATCTGCTGGTGGACAATCGCGGCGAGCGGACGAGAGTCATGCCGACGCTGTACGGGTTGGCCGTGGGGTTCTGCCTGATGGCCCTGCTGGTGGCGACGAGCGACAGCCTGTGGCTCGGCCTGAGCTTTCTCGGGGTCGAGTTCCTCGCCGTGATGCTGATCCGCAAGTCGGGCTTTAACGCGGAGGCGCGGCGGCTGGCCGACGAGCGCCTGGAACGGCTTGACCAGGCTTCCCCGAGGAGTGAGGACGCGGCCGTGCTGCCCCGGGCTGAGATTGCGACCGGTCTCGAACGGGTGGAGCCGGCGACGAAGTAGCGCCTCCCGGTCGCAGGACGCGCCGCAGGCACCCGCGCCGCCGGCACCATCCGCCAAGAGCCCAAGGCGCCCGGCGTCGGCCGGGCGCCGATGGGGAGGCGGATCCACTCGCCAGCGAGTCGCCCGCGCTACTCGGAAGCCGCGCCGGCGCGAGGCGCCATCTGCGCCTCCAGGGCCGCCAGACGGGCGCGGAGCTCGGAGTTTTGCGCTTCCAGGGCCTGGACCGTCTCATAGAGGCCCTGGACGGCGGCGATCGTCACGCCCTGGACGTCGAGCGGGATGATGTTCTTGCCCTGGGTGCCGAGCCCGAAGGCGGCTCCGAAGTCCTCGGTGAAAGGCCCGACGTGGCGGCGCTGGCCGGCGTCGCCGATGTAGGTCCACTCATTGATCGGCAGCGCCGCCAGCCGCTCCAGCATCGCCAGACGGTCGACGGGGCGGAAGTCGGTCTTCAGCGAGCGGGAGGACGGATTGCTGAAGGTCCCGTTGACGGTCAGGTCGCCCGGAATCGTGACCGCGCCGCTCAGCGCGTTGAACGACATCACCTGGCCCGTCGCGTCGGTGTCGTTGATGAAGAGGTTGCCGTTGGCGCCGACCCGGAACTCCCAGCTCCCGAGGTTGGCGGCGGTGTTGTCCAGGACCATGGAGACCACCTGGGCCGTGACATTGGTGTTCTCGACTCTGAAATTGGTCGCGCTGGCGCCCGAGCGCAGGACATGGAGCGCCTCGGCCGGGGACGCGGTGCCGATGCCGACGTCGCCGTCGGCGGCGACATCGATCGAGCTGGACGGCGCGCCGGGCCGGATCCGGAAGGGCAACGTCGAGCCGCTGGTCACGTCGCGGACGAAGAAGTTGGTCTCGTTGCCGGCGACGTCCCAGACCTGGGGCGTGAAGCCCGAGGAGCCGTCCTGATCGAGGCGCAGGGTCGGCGTGTTGCCGGTCACGATGTGGACGTCGACGACCGGATTGGAGGTGCCGATGCCGATGTCGCCGTCGCTCTCGACGTAGAGGGCGCTCTGACGGGCGCCGGCCTCCACCGCGAAGACCAGGTCGGTGGCGCAGCCGCCGTCGTTGTCGGCGGCGCCGCAGTCGTTGAAGCCGAGGTAGTTGGCGCCGCCGCTGGCGGACGAGTTGGCCTCGATCTCCCAGTCGTTGGCTGGGAAGCCGGTAGCGCTGGTGTCGCCGAACTTGATACGGGTGTTGTTTTCCATCATCAGGATGGTGGAGTCGCCGAAGGCCGGAGCGTCCGGACAGTCGAATCCGACGCACAGGCTGTTGCGGATGACGCCATCGGCGTTGGTGAGGACGACCTTGGGCTCGGGCTCGGCGCGGTCAGGCACCACGCTGCCGCCGGCCAGGCTGAACCACCCGCTCTGCACCATGCGCTGCGCCGCCGCCGTATCGCCACCAAGGTCGGTGCCGGCCGCGCGCGCAGCGGCCAGACGCTTGCGCTCTTCCCGGTCGAGCACCGGCGAGAATCGCAGCTCGTACTTGTAGAGGCCGTCAGCGCCCGGGAGCTCGACGGCCGGGACCTCGTCGGCGCCGAACGTCGCGACCGTCTCGAACCCGTCGGGCCCCGTCACGGTCACCCGCACCCGACTGTGTGAGATGAGCGGCTGGAACGTGACCAGCCCGGCGGCGACCCCGACCTCGGCGAGGGGCTCGGGAGCCTTGGCGGCCGCCAGGGCCGGCGCCAGGAAAGCCAGGAGACATGCGAGCATCGCGGTGGCAACGAATTCGGCGAGTCCTACCTTCTTCTTGTGCGTCACAGCTTTGACCTCCTTTTGGTCGTAACGCTCGGCGAGCGGCGTTCCCTCAGCTCGGTGGAGTCCGCTCGCGCGGCGATCTCGGTGCGCTCCTTCCCAACCAGGAGCGCCCGGCCTCGGCCGGGCGCGGAGAAATCGATGAAGCCGGAACGTGGCCGCTGGCCCTACTCGGACCCGTCGGCACGAGACGCCAACCGGGCCTCCACGGCCGCCAGACGCTCGCGGAGCTCGGCGTTCTGCGCCAGGACCGTCTCGTAAAGCCCCTGGAGGGCGGCGATGGTCACGCCCTGGACGTCGAGCGGGATGATGTTCTTGCCCTGGGTCCCGAGCCCGAAGGCAGCCCCGAAGTCCTCGGTGAAGGGCCCGACGTGGCGCCGCTGGCTGGCATCGCCGACGTAGGTCCATTCGTTGATCGGCAGCGACGCCAGCCGCTCCAGGATCGCCAGCCGGTCGACGGGCTGGAAGCCGGTCTTGAGCGTGCGGGAGGACGGATTGCTGAAGGTCCCGTTGACGGTCAGGTCGCCCGGTATCGTGACCGCGCCGCTCAGCGCGTTGAACGACATCACCTGGCCCGTCGCGTCGGTGTCGTTGATGAAGAGGTTACCATTGGCGCCGACCCGGAACTCCCAGCTCCCGAGGTTGGCGGCGGTGTTGTCCAGGACCATGGAGACCACCTGGGCCGTGGCATTGGTGTTCTCGACCTTGAAATTGGTCGCGCTGGCGTCGGTGCGCCGCACGTGGAGCGGAGCATCGGGGGACGCCGTGCCGATGCCGACGTCACCGTCGCCGGCGATGTCGATCGAGCTGGACGGCGCGCCAGGCCGGATCCGGAAGGGCAGCGTCGAGCCGCCAGTCACGTCGCGGACGAAGAAGTTGGTCTCGTTGCCGGCGATGTCCCAGGTCTGGGGCGCGAAGCCCGAGGAGCCGTCCTGCTGCAGGCGCAGGGTCGGCGTGTCGCCGTCGATGGAGTGGAACTCGACCGACGGGGTCGAGGTGCGGTTGCCGATGCGGCCGCCGTCGTCGACGTAGAGGGAGTGGCTGCGGGCGTTGGCCTCGACGGTGAACGGCGTGCGGGCGTTGGTGACGTCGTCGATCGAGAACTTGGAGAGGCCGCCGTTGGCCGAGTCGTTGGCGGTGAGCTGCCAGTCGTTGCGCGGGAAGCTCGCCGCGGTCGAGGTGTCGTCGAACTTGATCCGCAGGTTGTTCTCCTTGAGGCGGATGGTGTCGAAGCTGAAGACCTCGCCGTTGACGCAGTCGAAGCCGATGCAGGCGCTGCCGTCGACGATCAGGTCGTCGTTGATCACGAAGTCCTTGGTCGGCAGCGCGGAGTTGCCGGCGCCGGCATCCGGCTTCATCGCCAGCAGCTCGTCGACGGCGAGATCCCGGTCGCCGCGCAGCGACTTCTCGACCGAGCCCGGATCGTAGATGATCTGGCCCCGCGAGACGTGGAAGCCCGCGGACTGGACCAGCGGCGGGCCGGGAAGCTTGCCGTCGCGGCAGAGCTGCTTCGGAGTCTCTTCGTCGAAGCTCGCGCGCGCTTCCTTGAGGATCTTGACGATGCCGGGATCGACCTCCTCGGTGCGGAAGAGGTTGTAGCGAAATGCGCCGTCGATCGTGGTCTCGTCGAGCCGAAAGACCAGCTCGCCCTCGTCCACCACCTGCCGGTACTCGAAGCCGCAGGGGCCGGTGACGGTCAGGATCAGCTCGTGGAACTCGACCACGGGGATGAAGATGAGCGTGTCGCCCTGGTTCTCGACCTCGGCGATCACTTCCTCGGCTGCCGCGGCAGCGCTCGGTAAGACGAGGGACAGGAGCAGCAGGGAGCTGAGCAGCCATCGGGAGAATTCGACCTTCTTCATGCCATACCTCCATCGAGTCGGTTTGTTGAGGAGCGCCCAGAGGCCGCCGGCCTTGTGAGGCTTAACCGGGTATTCCAGGCAGACCATTCCACCAGATTTCGTCAGCCTGTAGGTCTTTCACTTGCATTCTCTGATGAATGTACCATAGAGATGGCGTATTTGCCCGGCAAGCTCTGGCCGTCGTGCCGGTCGAGAACCCTGCAAGCCGCATACCAGGCGACGGCGAACGGGGACCTCGGAGGCTCCGGCTCCCGGCGCAGCGCGCACGCGCCGCTGGGCGGACCGTGTCTCTCAGATCCGAGAATCCGCCTCTCGATTCCGAGAACGGCCCGAAGAAGGCCCGCCTCGGGCCGCCCTTCGCATTGATCCCCCGGACCACGCGTGATACCGTCCGCCGGTCAGCTCCGCTCGCGTGGAGCCCGATCCTGGCAGGCTCGATGGGGCGTAGCGCTCCCATCACATGAAATGACCGCTCGATGGTTGGCTCAGAGGCTCGCGGTAGCGTCCACCCGCTGGATCGGCATTCGGTGGGGGGAGTCTTTCCCCTTCTACTACGTATCGGAGTATCCCAAGTCGGGAGGCTCCTGGCTCGCCCAGATGGTTGGCGACTATCTCCAGATACCCGTCCCCCAGAACATGATTCTGCCGCTCGGGTTCAGTTGCGTGATTCAGAACCACTGGCGACACGATCCTCGCCTGCGGCGCGTGTTCTACCTCTACCGCGACGGGCGGGACGTCATGGTCTCGTCCTACTTCCATTTCATCCGCATGGCTCGACACTCCCGGGGGCCGGCGCCGGCACGTGTGCGGCGTATCTACGAGAGGCTTTTCGGGAAAGGCCATGACTCTCGGGACATCGTGCGGCACCTGCCGCGTTTCATCGCGCACGAGTTCCAGCGCCCAGGGCGGGGGACGCGGCTCAACTGGCGCGACCACATCGTGAGCTGGTATCGCCCCGAGCGGCGCGACGGGATCGCTTACTTGAGCTATGAGGAGCTGCGGCGCGACTGTGTGGGCACCCTGGGACGGGCGATCGAGAAAGTCACCGGAGAGGCCTCGGATCAATGGCGTCTCGAGACCACCGTGGAGAAGATGTCCATGAAGCGCCAGACGGGTCGCGACCCGGGGCAAAGCGACCCCGCTCACCACGTCCGCAAGGGTGTCGTGGGGGATTGGCGACGCTACTTCAGCCGGGAGGCGGCCGAGATCTTCAACGACCTGGCGGGCGAGACCCTCGTACGCCTCGGCTACGAGACGGACAGGCGGTGGATCGACCGCTTCGAGGATCCGATTCCCTAGGCTCCAAGGAGAAACCTCGACGATGGGCTCTTCCGCAAGACCGAGAGCGTGGCTCCTGGCGACGGCGATTGCCCTTCTCCTCGCCTTGGACTCGTGCCGCCGGGATCCGGGCGACGTGCTGCTGATCACGGTGGACGCGCTGCGGCCCGACCACCTCGGCCTGTACGGCTACCATCGGCCGACCAGCAGGAACCTGGACCGCCGGCTGGCGGACGCGGCGGTCTTTCTTCGTGCCTATTCGGCCGCCGCCCAGACCGCGACCGGCGTGCCCAGCCTGCTCTCGGGCCGGCTGCCGCAGGAGCACGGGGTCAGGATCATCTGGCAACTGCTCCCCGAGGACACGGCGCTGATCCCGGATCTCCTGCCGCCGCGTTACCAGACCGCGGCCTTCGTCTCCAACATGGTGCTCACCAACGAGGCCATGGGGCTCGGAGAGCGTTTCGACCACTATGACGACTTCGTGGACGAGAGGGAGTCCGAGAGAGTCGTCTTCGAGCGCAATGCCCGGCGGACGATCGACGCGGCGGTCCGCTGGCTGGAGGAAGAATGGGACCGGAGCCGGCCCCTCTTCCTCTGGGTCCACCTGATCGACCCGCACGGCCCCTACGCACCTCCGGCCGAATGGTCTCCGCTCTTCCACCTGCGGTCGCAGGAGGCTCTCCAGCAATGGCTTTCCGAGCCGGATTCGCCACCCGAGCTCGCTCGGGTGGCGGCGTACATGAGGCTGCCCGGCGTCACCGACGGCCCTGCCTACGTCGACCGCTACGACGACGAGATCGCCTTTGCCGACCATCATCTTGAACGGCTCTTGCGGGCGTACTCCGATCTCGCCGACCAGGACAAGGCGCTCATCGTGCTCAGCGCCGACCACGGCGAGAGCATGATGGAGCACGATCGATGGTTCAGCCACGGTCACCACGTCTACGAGGAGATCGTGCGGGTGCCACTCGTCGTCCGCGGTCCCGGGGTCCGCCCGGGAGCGCGCGATCATCTGGTCTCGACCATCGACATCGCTCCGACGATTTTCCGGTTTGCCGGCGCCACCGTGCCGGAGGACCTACGGGGAATCGATCTCCGCGACCGCCGCTCCGCGGCCGATCGGTCGGTCTTCTTCGAGGCCTCCACGGCCCGGTCGCAGTGGCGGGGGGAGCTGCGCGGACATCGGAAGTGGATCGTGAGGCTGGCGAAGGGCAGCGGGAAGATCGAGGAGACCTGGTTCTTCGACTTGGCTCAAGACCCCCGCGAGCTCTACCCGAGACCCTGGTCGGCGGCCGCGGGCCCGCCGCCCCTTCTGCTCGATCTGTGCAGCGCCGATCCCGCCCCCGGAGGATTGCCCGAGCAGTATCGAGCGGGCATGCGCCTGAGCGCCCCGAAGATCGCGGATCGGGCCGACGCCCGGGCCCTCGAAGCGCTCAGATCCCTGGGCTACGTGGACTAGCTAGGGGGGGGACTTGGCAGCAGGCCGGGATTCCTATAACCTCCTCCACCTGTCCGGTACCCGGAGTTCCTGGGAGGAGTAGCGGGGCACGTAGCTCGGTGGGCTATCGGTGCGAAGGGCCGTCCATCGAATCGTCGACGCTCCGGTTGAGCAATCTGACCCTGCAGCCGGAAGACGAAGCATGAGTTCGATCGTCCTCTTGATGGATTCGGTGCCGGTCGTCAGCCCGGGAGGAGAGCGCCTGCAGGTGGAGCTGTCCGCCGCCCTGGACAGGACCTGCCCGGCGGACGCACGGGCGCTGGTCCTCAGGCGGTCCGATCAGTCCGAGATCGGCGGATTCTCGCGAATCCGCGGCGAATGCGTCGACCCGCCGGCGCTGACCCGAATTCAAAGATGGCGGTGGATTGGTTCCGGCTTGCCGTCCCGGGCGCGTCGATTCGGCGCGACGGCGGTCTTCGCCGCGGGCGGCGTCGTCACTTCGCGACTGCGGCGCGAGCGTGGGGTGATCGTGTCGACCAACAACATGGCTCCGTTCCTTTCGCCCGAGCTGCTGCGGGGATGCTCCCTGCTCACCAAGCTGCGATTCCGGGTGTCGAGGAGAGTCGTGGTCCGGAGCCTGAAGATGGCCGACGCGGTGGTGCTCCACTCTCAACACGCCCTGAGGACCGTTTCCCACTTCGCCGGCGACATCGCTCCCAAGACGACCGTCGTGCTCACCGGGGTGCCGCGCACGACGTTGCTCGACGCCGCTGCCGTACCGCCCGGGCATCCCCGCGAGGGACGTCCCTACCTCCTCTACTTTTCGGCCATTCGATGGTACAAGAACCACCTCGGGCTGATCGAGGCCTACCGGCAGGTCCGCGAGCGGGTCGATGACTTGCCGGACCTGATCCTGGCGGGCATTTGCAAGGATCCCGATTATCTGGCCGCCATCCGGACGGCGATCTCGAAGACCTCCTTGAATGGCCGGGTGTCATACATCGGAGAATTACCTCGACAGATGGTCGCTTCCTGGCTCCACCATGCGACGATCAACGTCTTTCCGAGCCTCGCCGAAACGAACTCCGTCATCCAGGCCGAGATCCTCGGCATGAGAGGGGTGATGGCGAGCTCCGGGATCCCGCCCATGTCGGAGGTCGCCGTGGAGGCGGCGGAGTACTTCGATCCGCGGGATCCGGCCGACATCGCCAGGGTCCTGGAGGAGCTCTGGCGCCGCCCGGAACGACGGGACGAGCTGCGGCGGCTGGCGGTGCGGCGGGCTCGGGAGCTGTCTTGGGACGCCTGCGGGGAGGCGATCTGGAGAGCGGCCCGCGCCGCCACGGACCGACATCGGGAACGTACTTCGTGAGGTCCTGAGACGATGCAGGCGATCCTCATGGCCGGGGGCGAAGGCCGGCGGTTGCGGCCGATCACGGCGAAGCTGCCCAAGCCCCTGGTGCCCATCGGCGAGATCTCCGTGCTCGAGATGGTCCTGCGCCAACTGCGCTGGTACGGATTCGACAACGTGACTCTGTGCGTCGGCCACCGGGCCGAGCTGGTGATGACCGTGGTCGGCGACGGCCGCCGATTCGGGCTCGAGATCCGATACCATGTCGAGGAACAGCCGCTCGGCACCATCGGCGCGCTCGCTCGTCTCGAGGGGCTGGAGGACAGTTTCCTGGTGATGAACGGCGATGTCTGCACCGATCTGGATTTTCGCTCGCTGCTGGAATGGCACCGCTCGCACGGCTCCCCCGCCACGGTGGCGGCGTGCGCGCGACGGGAGAGGCTCGAGCTCGGCGTGTTGGAGCTCGACCCGGGCCGGGGGCGCCTGGTGGGGTTCAAGGAAAAGCCGGACTACGAGTTCTGGGCCGCGATGGGCGTCAACGCCTTCAACACGGACATTCTGGATCTCATTCCCCGGGGAAGACCCTTCGGCTTTGACGAGCTCATGGCGGCCATGCTCACCCGCCGTGTCGACGTTCGAGTCTTCACCTACGGCGGATTCTGGCTCGACATCGGCCGCATCGACGACTACGAGCGTATCCTCGACGAGTTCCCACGCCGCCGAACTTCCCTGCTCCCCGACGAAGCGGCCCGCAGCCGGGGCCGCGGACACGCGGGCCCGCAACCCAAGGGTGCGGTATAGAGACGGCGGCGATGAAACGAGCTCTGATTTCGGGAGCCGGCGGATTCCTCGGTTCCCACCTCGTTCGAGAGCTGGGACGGAGGTGGGAGGTCATCGGGGCCGGGAGGTCGGAAAACCAGCCCCGAGAATCCATTGATTGGCTGCGAATCGAGGACGAGGCGAACGGTCTCGCTGGCGCGGTGACCCGGATCCAACCCGATCTCCTCGTGCACGCCGCTTTCCTCAACCAGAAGGAACCGGGCTGGTCCGAGGAAGAGTACCTCCAGCGGATGCAAGCCACCAATTTCCGCCTCTTCGAACGTTGCGCGCGGCTCAAGGTGCCGGTGATCCTGATCAGCTCGTCAGCGGTTTACGGCTCCGGCGGCCCTGACGGGGGCCTGGACGAGGAGACGCCGCGGCGACCCGTATCGCTTTACGGCCTGGCCAAGGCCGTGCAGGAAATGCTGGCCGAACGACTGGCGGTGTCCCGCGGCCTCGAGCTGTGCATTGTCCGATTGTTCAACCTCGTCGGGCCGGGGAAAGCCGCCGGCACCGTGGTGCCGGATTGGGTCGCGCAGGTCACGGCGATCATGGATGGCGCGGAGCCGGTATTGCGGGTGAAGAACCGAGCGACGAGCCGCGATTTCGTGGACGTGAGGGACGCGGCCCGCGCGGTCGAGCTCGTGGCTCGGCGCTTCGTTCCCGACGAGGTGTTCAACGTCGCCTCGGGCCAGACCGTCAGCCTCCGCGAGGTCAGCGACTATCTCGAGAGCCTCTGTCCTGTCCCCTATCGTACGGTGGAGGCCGACGCCCGCTGCGGCTCCGGCGACATCCTCTATCAGTTCGGCGACGCGACCAGGATCGCGAAGGCCCACGGCTGGGCGCCGACCATCGGCTGGAAGCAGTCGGTCCGCGAGTATTGGGACCATTATCTGGCCGCGAGACGCGATGGCGAAACGCCATCCGATTGAACGACGGGGCACCCGATGCGTAAGCAGAGAGCCGAAGCGGCAGAAGGTCACAATATTCATCTGCCATATGACCAGCCGGTCCAGGTCCACCATCGGGTGGTGGCCTGCCTGGCGCATAAGCACACCCCTCAGGGCAGGGTCTTGGACGTCGGCTGCGGGCTTGGGTACACGCTGCAGGAGCTGCGGCGTCTGAATCCCGGGCTCAGTCTTCACGCCGCGGATACGGACGAGGTGTGCCTGCGCTTGACCCGCGCGAAGGTCGCGGACGTGACGACGATCAGGATGCGCCAGGGTTGCTTCGACGTCGAGAGCCTGGGGTCGGGGTACGACGCCTGCATCCTGAGCCACGTCCTGGAGCACCTTCCCCGCCCCCTGGAGTCCGTTCAGAAGCTCCTTTCCATTTTGAATCCAGGCGGACACCTGATCCTGGCGGTGCCGAATCCGGTGTGTCCGGCGGTCTTCCTGAACAGCATCCTGCGCCGGAGGATCGCCAATCCCAGCCATCTTCAGGCGTGGGATCGTTCCCACTGGATGTGCTTTCTCGAAAACGGGGTACGCGCCGAGGTCGTCGAGTACGCGGGGGACGAGGTTCGCGTGCTGCCGGGCCGATGGAAACGGAAGCTCGGTTTCGTCGAGAAAGCCCACGTCGCTTTGGCGAAAGCCCTCCCCTGGTGGTCCTATTCGAACATCGCCGTGATCCGGCGGCCCGGTTCCTAGGAAGGGAGAAGGAAGAGGGCGGGTCGTCGCCAACCCGCCCTCTTCACGAAGCCGAAGGCGAAGAGCCTTCAGTAGGCGGCTACTCGGCCAGCCGAGCCACCGCGGATTCGAGAAGGGCGAGACGGTCCTTGAGCGCGGAGATCTCCAGGTCTTTCTCGTCGACGATCTGGGTCAGCCCCTGAATGGCCGCCAAGGCCACGCCGTTGAAATCGGTGACCGAGATGCGGTTCGAGGGCTGGCCCGGCAGCGCGAACGCCGCGTGGAAGTCCTCCGCCATGGGCCCGATGTGGCGCACGGCGCCGGCGTCCTTCTTGAAGCTCCAGCCGAAGACCGGCAGACCGACCACCTTCGCCAGCACTTCCCGGCCGTCGATGGGCGTGAAGCCCTCCTTGGTCTCCCGCGACGAAGTGAGCAGCATGCCGTCGGCCGTCAGCTCCCCGGCGATGGTCACGTCGCCCGTAGCGTCGTCGATGATCAGCGCGTTCTGGGCGTTGGGCGCCAGCGAAATGGAGTACTGCCCGTTGGTGTTCACGAAGGTATTCCAGAACCCGCCACTGGCGTTGTTGGCCAACTGGAAGCCCGTGTTCTGGGCGGTCGCGTTGGTGTTCTCGAGCCTGATGAAGGTGGTATCGGCGTCCGAGCGCGTGACGTGAAGGTCCTGCGCAGGCGAGGCCGTCCCCACGCCGATGTCGCCCGTGGTCCCCTCGATCGTCAGCGAGTTGGTGGGCGCGTTCGGGAAGACCTTGAACGGCAGCTTGGAGCCGTTGGTGACGTCGCGGACGAAGAAGTTCGTCTCGTTGCCGGCGACGTCCCAGGTCTGCGCCGTGAAGCCCGAGGAGCCGTTCTGCTCGAGGCGCAGGGCCGGGGTGTTGCCCGAAGCGACGTGGACGTTCAACACCGGCGTCCCGGTGCCGATGCCCATCCGGCCGGACGAGTCGACGAAGAGCGAGTTCGTGGGCGCGCCGCCGGTGATGGTGAACGGGACGCGGGCCGAAGTGATGTCCTCGATCGAGAACCTGTTGGCGCCGCCGTTGGCCGAGTCGTTGGCCGTGAGCTGCCAGTCAGTCGAGGGGAAGGTCCCCGCGCTGGTGTCCTCGAACTTGATGCGGAGGTTGTTCTCTTTCAGGCGGATGGTGTCGAAGCCGAAGTTCTCGTTGTTGACGCAGTCGGTGCCCACGCAGAGGCTGCCGTCGACGATCAGGTCGTCGAGGATCACCTGGTCTTTGGTGAGGGGCCCCTCGGGGAGCTCCGGGTCCACCAGGCTGCCGCCGCGCACGGTGACCGTGCCCGAGAGCACCGTGTATTCGGCCTTCGCGGCCGAAAGCTCGGCGGCCGCGCTGCGCTTCGCCGCGTGGGCGACGGGCCGCAGCTCGTAGTTGTACGGGCCGTCGGCCAGCATGCCGCCGTCGGCAGCCGACGCCGCCCACGTCATCACGCCGCCGCCGTCAAAGGTCTCGCTGTACACGTAGCCGCCGGGGCCGGTCACGGTGAGCTTGAAGCCTGCCGTCGCCGCCTCGGGCGTGAACACGAGCTCGCCGGAGTCAACCGTCACGCGGGCGATGTCTTTCGCCGCCACCGGCAGGGCCAGCAGCAGGCAGGCGATGAGGGCCAGGGGTAGTTTCCATGTCGTTCTCGTCATTTCCTTGTCGCTCCTTTTGATCCTTGATCGGATGTGGTCAACCGGATCGGGCCAGATATGACCTGACGGCATTCAGCGTCTCGGAGCTCTCGTCCAACTCCTCGACTCCGTCAGGCGCCCCCGGATCTGCGACAGTCGGAGGGCCGTCACTCCTTCTCCAACCGTCCGTCCGTTCAGTATGCCACGTTTGTCCTTCGTTTTCCAGGGGGCTTGTCAGACTTTCTCTGGCGAGTGCCGATCCGTCGTCTACTCCTACAAGCGCAGTGCCCGGCAAAACGCCCTAATCTTTTTTGGGGGGTGCCGTCCCCGATCGACGGAGGGCTCAGCTACAGGGGGCGCCGGCGGCGTAGCGCTCCAGCGCCGGACGCAACTGGGCGGCCAGCTCCTGGGCGCCGCTCTGCGCCGCGGCCTTGACGGCGGTCTCCTGCCACTGCGCCGCCTCGCCGCAGCGGCCGAGCTCGGCCAGCGCCAGGGCCACCGTGGCCGCGTGCCCCGGCGTCGCCCGCGCCGCGTAGACGCGCTGCGCGAGGTCGAGGGCACGCTCGCCGTCGCGCAGGCCGCGGTCGGGGCTGCCGGCGAGCAGCCGCGCCAGGGCATGGGCCACGCCTCCCGCCTGCGGCAAGATGCGGTGGGCCTCCTCGAGGACGTCGCGCGCCTCCTCGTAGCGGCCGAGATCGACCAGAAGGATCGCCCGGTCAAGCCAGGCGCTCTCGTCAGCGGGCGCCAGCGTGGGCGCCTCGGTCAGGTGCGGCAGCGCTTCCTCGTGACGGCCCAGGCGACGCAGGGCGAGGCCGAGCTGGCGGTGCGATTCGCCGTCGTCCCACTTGAGGTCGACGGCGGCCCGGAAGTGCTCGACGGCGCGCTCGTCGTTCCCCTCCTGGGCGGCCAGCGTGCCGAGGTTGAAGCGGGCGGCGACGCTGGCGGGATCAATGGCGAGCGCCGCCTCGTACTGCTCGACGGCGCCGACGACGTCGCCGACCTGGCCGAGGGCCGAGCCCAGGTTGACCCGCACCCGGGCGCTGCGGGGATCGGCCTCAAGGGCCTTGCGAAACTCGCTGGCGGCCTCGCCGTAGCGGCCGGCGGCGAAGGCGGTACGCCCGCGCAGCAGGTAGACGCGCTCGCCGGTGGCCAGACGCTCGAGCGCGGCGATCAGGGGATCTGCCACGGTGACCCCCACGGCGCCGCTCTCGACCAGGTGCTCGCGCGCCTTGTCGGCCTCGCCGAGTCCGCGGTAGGCCATGCCCAGGGGATAGTGCAGCCGATTGGCGGCGGGGACCCTGGCCAGCGCCGCGCTCAACAGCTCGACCGCCTGGCGGTAGTCGCCGCGCGCCAGGGCGATCTCGCCCAGGAGGGCCTGCGCGGCGGGGTCGTCGGGAGCGATCTCCAGGGCCTGGCGCAGCTCGGCCTCGGCCTCGGCCGGGCGGTTCTGCGCCTGCAGGACCTCGCCGAGGTGGACGCGCGCCGCCAGGTCCCGCGGCGCCGCCTCGAGGACCGCCCGGTAGGCCTCGGCCGCTTCGACGAAGCGGCCGCTCTCCTGGTAGACGTGGCCCAGGTAGTAGACCCAGCCCGGCTCGCCCGGCACCAGGGCGACGGCGTTCAGATAGCAGGCGGCGGCGGCCTCGTAGAGCTCGTAGACGTGGAGGAGGTTGCC
>Ga0214471_10000461_pt1 | contig 35144 bp, 32 predicted proteins | sample RVTome_5_FD_207665 | JGI IMG/M metagenome (GOLD analysis project Ga0214471, IMG submission 207665) | Soil microbial communities from uranium-contaminated site in the Upper Colorado River Basin, Wyoming, United States - RVT142D155 | ecosystem: Environmental > Terrestrial > Soil > Contaminated >... | reverse complement strand
CCACGACCTCACGCCCGTCGCCCTGCTCGTGACCCACGGCCATGTCGACCACGCAGGCGGTGCCGGCAGCATCGTGCGGGCGGCGCAGATCGACGCCGGGCTCCGCGCCGGGCTCCGAGCCTACGTCCACCCCGACGACGACTTCCTGACGCTGCACCCGGCCCGCCAAATCGAGCTGATGTTCGGGGTCGGGGTGTCGAGCGAGGACCGCGCCGCGCTGGCGCCGCCGGCCCGCTTCGAGCCGCTCGCCGACGGCGCAGTGCTCGACCTGGCCGGGATTCAGATCGAGGTGCTGCACACACCGGGCCACACACCCGGCCACTGCTGCTTTCTGGTGCGCCGTGAGGGCCTGTTGTTCTCGGGAGATCAGCTCTTCGCAGGCTCCATCGGGCGCACCGACCTGCCCGGCGGCGACCACGGCGCGCTGATGCGCTCGATGGCAGACAAGGTGCTGGTCCTGCGCGACGATACCGACGTCCTTCCGGGTCACGGTCCGGTGACTACCCTTGCTCGCGAGCGCCTGGTCAACCCGTTTCTTCAGGAACTGCTCAGGCCGTGACCGGCGTCTCGCACCCCGTCCTCCGATTGCCGGCGGTGCGTCGCCCGATCCGACCGACGACGCTGCCGGCCCGTGGGTCGAAGAACGAGGAGCTGGCGCAATGGCCACGGAACCGCTGAGAACCCGACACGCCGCCACCCTGGGACCCGACGACGCCGGCAGCGAGGTCCGCGTCGCCGGTTGGGCGGGACGGGTGCGCGATCAGGGCGGCGTCGTGTTCGTCGACGTGCGAGACGTCTCAGGAATCGTCCAGGTCGTGTTCCAGCCTGAGAGCGCCGGCGAGTTGATGGAAGCCGCTCACGACCTGCGCAGGGAATACTGCATCTCCGTGGGCGGAAGGGTACGGCCCCGGCCGGCCGGCACCGAGAACCCTGACCTCGCCACCGGTGGCATCGAGGTGGAGGCGACGGCACTCGACGTGCTGAGCCCGGCCGAGGTCCTCCCGTTCCAGGTCGACGGTCGGGTCGACGTCGCCGAGGAGCGGCGCCTCCAGTACCGCTACCTCGATCTGCGCACGCCGCGCATGACGGCCAACCTCCGAGCCCGCTCCACCGCCATCCGCGCCATGCGCCGGGTGCTCGACCAACTGGGTTTCCTCGAGGTGGAGACCCCGACCCTCGTCGCCTCCACGCCCGAGGGCGCCAGAGACATGCTCGTCCCCAGCAGGCTGCGGCCCGGAACGTTCTACGCGCTCCCGCAGTCACCGCAACTGTTCAAGCAGCTCCTCATGATCGGGGGAATCGAGCGCTACTACCAGGTGGCGCGCTGCTACCGGGACGAGGACTTCCGCTCCGACCGCCAGGTCGAGTTCACGCAGCTCGACCTGGAGGGCTCCTTCTGGGGCCAGGAGGGGGTCCTGGCGACGCTCGAGGAGGTGGTGGTGGCAGTGGTTGCCGAAACCAGGGGCGTCGTCCTGGAACGGCCGTTTCCCCGCATGACCTACGCCGAGTCGATGTCCCGCTTCGGCACCGACAAGCCGGATCTGCGGTTCGGCATGGAGATCGTCGACCTGTCGCAGGTGCTCGCCGCCACCGAGTTCAAGGCCTTCGCCGCCGTGCTCGAAGCCGGCGGTGTGGTCCGCGCTATCAACGCCGGGCCTCGTGAGGCCGCCAGATCGATCCTCGACGGGTATGCCGAGCGCGCCAAAGAGCTGGGGGCCAAGGGCCTGGTGTGGCTTGTGGTCGAGCCGGACGGCTCGCTACGCTCGCCGGTCGCCAAATTCCTCGGTGCCGGCGAGCAGGAAGCGATCAAGGCGGCGCTCGGCGCTGGTCCCGGTGATGTGCTGCTGATGGTCGCCGACGAGGCGCGGGTGGCGGCGCCGGTGCTCGGCCAACTCCGGCTCCACCTCGGTCGGCCGAGCGGCCACGAGGAGCTGCGGTTCCTGTTCGTGGTCGACTTCCCGGTGTTCGAGGTCACCGACGACGGGGGACTGGCCCCGGCGCACCATCCGTTCACCGCGCCGGTGTCCGTCGACGAGATGCGTCATTCGCCGCAGACGGCGCTCTCCAAGTCCTACGACATGGTTCTCAACGGGTCGGAACTGGGCTCGGGCTCGGTGAGGATCCACGACCCGGCGGTGCAGGCCGAGGTGTTCGACGTCCTCGGCATTTCCCAGGAGATGGCGCAGCGACGCTTCGGATGGTTCATGGACGCGCTGCGATACGGGACGCCGCCCCACGCCGGATTCGCGATCGGTGTCGACCGGCTCATCTCGATCCTCCAGAACGAGGACAACATCCGCGAGGTGATGCCGTTCCCGAAGACGCAGACCGGCGCCGATCCGCTCACCGGCTCGCCGACGAGAGTGGAAGAGATCCAACTCGCCGAGCTCGGCATCGACGTGCGCCCCGAGGTGCGGGCCGCCTGGCTGGCGAACGAGACGAGCGAATAGGCCGTGATCTGGAAGCTGTCCCTGCGCCTTCAGTCGGAAGCGCTGTCGTTCGACGAGCTGGCCGCGATCGGGCGCCTTCCTGGCTCGAACGCAATCCGGAAGGGCGACCCGGTGAGTTCGCGACGCCCTGAAAGTGGTGTCCGAACCCACTCGAGCTGGAGCTGGAGCCCTCGAGCAAGGGAGGACGACGAGACCATCGAGGAGTCGTTGGCGCAGGTCGAGGAAGCACTGCTCGGTATGGGGTCGTTCGATCCGAATCTGGTGGACTGCGACGTCATCGTCGCCATGGACGGCCGGTCGACGGGCTCATGGGTGCAGTTTCCGCCCTCGTTGTTGAGAGCAGCATCGAGGGTCGGAGCCGGCATCGCTATCGACGCCTACTGCACCGAGCATGACAACGACGCCCCCTGAGTCCATTCTCTGCATGCCGAATGCCGTGGGTTTCAGCAGGCCTGCTGAAAGTCGCTCGGATTGGCGGTGCTGCGGCTCGCAATAGAGGTCGGCCCCGTCCAGTGGTTCCCTCAGACGGGCGGGCGTTGCCGGCCCGGTGGGCGGTAGCGTGGCTCCCATGACGGATCAGTCCGATCTGTTCGCCGAAGAGCGGGCTGCCAAGCGGCATGCTGTGGCGCCGCTGGCGGCGCGGATGCGACCGGCGACGCTCGACGAGGTCGTCGGCCAGGACCACCTCATAGCGCCAGGCGCCGCGTTCCGCGCCATCGTCGAGTCGGGACGGCCGGTTTCGATCATCCTCTGGGGCCCGCCGGGAACCGGCAAGACCACGCTGGCGCGCCTCATCGCAGGCGCCGGCAACGCGACGTTCGAGCAGCTCTCGGCCACGTCCGCCGGGGTCAAGGAGGTGCGCGAGGTCCTGGCCGCAGCAGGTCGCCGCATCGAGGAGGACCGCGGCCGCACTCTGCTGTTCCTCGACGAGATCCACCGCTTCACCAAGGCCCAGCAGGATGCCCTGCTCCCCGGGGTCGAGGACGGCGTGATCATCCTCGTCGGCGCCACCACCGAGAACCCGTTCTTCGAGGTGAATTCGCCTCTGATCAGCCGGATGACCATCTTCCGCACCGAGACGCTGCGACCCGCGGACGTGGCCGAGATCCTGCAGCGGGCGATGTCGGACGCCATGCGGGGCCTGGGCGGTGACCTCACCCTCGCAGACGACGCCCTGGAAGCGCTCGCCGAGCGGGTGGGCGGCGACGCCCGGCTGGCGCTCAACTCCTTGGAGGTGGCAGCCAGGATCTCCTCCGGCCAGGGGCGCCCCCGGATAGGGCTCGACGACGTCTCCGAGGCGCTCCAGCGCAGAGTGATCCGCTACGACAAGGCTGCCGACCGCCACTACGACGTCGTCTCGGCGTTCATCAAGTGCCTGCGCGGCTCGGACGTCGATGCTGCCCTCTACTGGCTGCACACCATGCTGGAGGCCGGCGAAGATCCGAAGTTCGTGGCCCGCCGCATGATCATCCTCGCCTCCGAGGACATAGGGCTCGCCGACACCCGCGCCCTCGGCGTGGCCGTCGACGCCTTCCAGGCGCTCGACGTGATCGGGATGCCAGAGGCGTCGTTCGCGCTCACCCACGCGGCGGTCTACTTGGCGCTCGCACCCAAGTCCGACAGCGTCAAGCGGGCGATCGGGCGCGCCCACGAGGCCGTCGCCGCCACACCGTCCTCCCAGGTGCCGCCCCACCTGCGCTCGGCGGCCCACCCTCGCCAGAAGGCACTCGGCGACGGCGTCGGCTACGACTACCCGTTCGACCACGACGACCCCGTGATCCCCCAGCAGTACCTGCCCGACGAGGCCACGGGGGCGATCTTGTTCACGCCGGGACGTCGCGGTGCCGAGGAGGAGCTGGCAGATCGGCTGCGCTCCATCGACGAGCGGCTCGGCAAGGGGCCTCGCAGGTAGCCCGTACTCCAATCCCGGACATCCCGGGCTACGGGCACACGGCCAGGCCGGTGTGTGACCGGGAACCCTATGCTGGTCTCGTGCTCCTGCGTGCCCGGTGGTTCCTCATCGGCGCCCTCGGCGCCTTCATGTTCGCGTTCTACGTCGCCGCCCAAGTCGAGCGCACCCGCGAGCGCGTCACCCCCCGCAACCTCGCCAGGGGAGGTGCCAGGGGCGTCGCCGCGATCATCGATGCCGCTGCGGACCGCATCGCCCCCGACGTTCCTTGAACGGACGCCAGCAGCGCAGGTGCCCCAGCGGGCCACTACCTTCTCCTCGATGAGCGACCGTATCGAGCCCCGCACCCTGAAAGGCTTCAGGGACTTCCTGCCCGACGCCATGGTCGCACGCGAGCACGTCATCGACGTCGCCCGCGAGACCTACCGCTCGTACGGCTTCAGCCCGATCGACACTCCCGCCCTCGAGTACGCCGAGATCCTGCTGGGCAAGGGGGGCGACGAGAGCGACAAGCAGCTGTACAGGTTCGACGACAACGGGGGCCGTGACGTGGCTCTGCGTTTCGACCTCACCGTGCCGCTGGCCCGGTTCGTCGCCCGCCACGTCGCCACGCTGGGAACCCCGTTCAAGCGATACCACGTCGGCACTGTGTGGCGCGGTGAGAACACCCAGCGGGGCCGCTACCGCGAGTTCCTGCAGTGCGATTTCGACACGATCGGCACCCAGAGCATCGTCGCCGACATCGAGACGGTGCTCGTGGTGCACGACCTTTTCGCCGCACTTGGGTTCGAGCGGTTCACGGTTCGGGTGAACAACCGGCGCCTGCTCAACGGGGCCCTCGAGAAGATGGGACTCGCCGACCGGTCCGTCGCCGTGCTGCGCACTCTCGACAAGCTCCCCAGGATCGGGCGCGACGCCGTCATCGAGGAGTTGGCGGCGGCGGCCGGCGCGTCCGCCGCCGAGGCCTTCGATCTGGTAGCCCTGGCATCACTTCGCGGCAGCTTCGACGACGTTCTTGCCGAGTCTGCCGGCCTCGTCGCCGACTCCGATTTGGGCGAAACGGGACATCAGGAGCTGGCCGAGCTCACGGCCGGAGTGCGCGCCGCAGGCGTGGCCGAGGAACGAGTCGTCGTCGACCTATCCATCACCCGCGGCCTCGACTACTACACGGGCACCGTTCTCGAGACCTTCCTCGACGATCTCCCCGGGATCGGCAGCGTGTGCTCGGGAGGCCGCTACGACGACCTGGCGTCGCTGTACACCACCGAGCGTCTGCCCGGCATCGGCGCCTCACTCGGCGTGGATCGGCTGCTGGCGGCCATGGAGGAGCTCGGCATGGGTGCTCCCAGAGCAGCCGCAGCGGAGGTCCTCATCGTGTACTTCGCCCCGTCGCTCCAGGAGGTGTACCTGCGGCTCGCCACCGGCCTGCGCCGCGACGGTCTGACCGTCGAGGTCTACCCCGAACCGAAGAAGCTCGGCAGCCAACTCCGCTACGCCGACCGCAGGGGCCATCGCCTCGCCGTGATCGTCGGTCCCGACGAGGCGGCGCACGACACCGCGCAGATAAAACAGCTCGCTACCGGCGCAACCGAGACCGTGGCCGTCCGCGAACTGGCCGCGACATGCCGCCGCCTCCTTTCGTGACGACGGCCTTGCCGGCCTTCTCCGGATTGCTCCCGACCCACTTCGTGTTCGGGCCCGGCGCCGTTCACAGGGTGAGGGGCTTCGTCCCCGACGGAGCGCGGGTTCTGCTGGTCATGAGCGGGGCCGGCGGTGTTGATGCGTCGATCGTCGGCGATCAGGTAGCCGACGTCGCCGAGCTGAGGTGGCGCGGCGAGCCGGACGTAGAGCGGGTGGAAGCCGCCGTCGCCGCTCACGCCGCGGCCCGACCCGACGTGGTGGTCGGCGTCGGAGGTGGCAGCGTTCTGGACCTGGCGAAGGCCCTCGCCGGGCTGATCCCCAACCGCCACCATCCGGTCACCGACTACCTGGAGATCGTGGGGTCGGGTCGCCCTCTCGAGCGCGACCCGCTGCCCGTCGTCGCCGTTCCCACCACGGCGGGCACCGGGTCGGAGATGACCATGAATGCCGTCATCGGAGTGCCTCGCGCCGGCCGCAAGGTCAGCTTGCGCGACGCCCGGCTGGTTCCTCGGGCGGCCGTCGTGGACCCTGAGCTGGGCGCCGGTGTCCCCGTTGCCGCCGCCAAGGCATGTGCGCTCGATGCCATCGTGCAACTCGTCGAGGCGTACGCCACGCCTCAGGCGACGCCGCTCTCCGACCTGTACGCCCGGGCCGGCGCCGAGATCGGCCTCCCGGCGGCGGCCGACCTCATCGGCGGAGCCGTCACCGCGGCCACCCGGTCCGCACTGGCCTTGGCGGCATCCTGGAGCGGTGCGGCGCTCGCCAACGCCAAGCTGGGCACCATCCACGGGATGGCAGGCGTTGTCGGCGGCGTCACCGGGATGGCACACGGGTCCCTGTGCGGCCTGTTCGCCGCTCCTGTTCTCATGGAGACGGTGGCCGAGCTGCGCGCCAACGCCCCCCAGTCGCCGGCGCTCGATCGCTACGCCGCGCTGGCGCGCCTCGCCGATCCGGCGGCGCAGCGTGCCGAGGATCTGGCGATGTGGATCGGCGGGCTCGTGCGTGCAGCGGGCCTCGACGCCTCGCCGATCGCCGCCATCTCACCCGGCGAGTGGCCCGCCATGCTGGAGGCGGTGGCGGCCGCGTCGTCCACGGCGGGAAACCCGGCTCGCCTCGGTGTCGAGGCCCTGCACCGGGTGCTGGAGGAGGTCGCCGGCACCTGAGCACGCAGTGGCGTCGCACCCAGGGACACCCGGGAGGGGACGCTAATCTCGCGAATCTCATGGAGACCGCCGCGATCCGTCGCACGTTCCTCGACTTCTTCGCCCAGCGGGGCCACACGGTCGTCCCCAGCGCGTCGCTCATCCCGGTCGACCCCACGTTGCTGCTCACAGCCGCCGGGATGGTGCCGTTCAAGCCGTACATGCTGGGCGAGGAGAGCCCGCCGTACCGGAGGGCGGTCACCGTGCAGAAGACCGTGCGCACCGTCGACATCGACATCGTCGGCACGACCGCCCGCCACCTCACGTTCTTCGAGATGCTGGGCAACTTCTCGTTCGGCGACTACTTCAAAGAGAAAGCGATCCCGTGGGCGTTCGAGCTGGTCACCGAGGGTTTCGGCCTCGACCCCGAACGGCTGTGGTACACGGTGCACCTCACAGACGACGAGGCGCACGACATCTGGGTCGACGATGTGGGAGTGCCCCCTTTGCGGGTCCAACGCCTCGACAAGGACAACTTCTGGCAGATGGGCGTCCCCGGCCCCTGCGGGCCCTCGTCGGAGATCTTCTTCGACAAGGGGCCTGCGTACGGGCGCGACGGAGGGCCGGCGGTCGACGACGAGCGGTTCGTCGAGATCTGGAACCTGGTGTTCATGCAGAACATCCAGGACCAGCCGTATCACGTGATCGGCGACCTCCCCGCCAAGAACATCGACACCGGCGCCGGCGTGGAGCGGCTCGCCACGGTGCTCCAGGAGGTCGACACCATCTTCGAGACCGACGCCTTGCGCACCGTGCTCGCCGCCGGCGAGGCCCTCACCGGCGTCGCATACGAGGCCTCCGAGCGCAGCGACGTCAGCCTGCGAATCCTCGCCGACCACGCCAGGGCGGTCACGTTCCTCATCGCAGACAGGGTCGTGCCCTCCAACGAAGGGCGGGGTTACGTGCTGCGCCGGTTGATGCGGCGCGCCGTGCGCCACGCGTTCCTGCTCGGCGCCGTCGAGCCGGCATTGCCGCGCCTCATCAACGCCACCGTCGACGTGATGTTGCCCGGATACCCGGAGCTGGCGGCGCGCCGCGACGACATCCTCACGATGGCCGAGCGTGAGGAGCTCCAGTTCCGTCGCACCCTCGAATCGGGACACCAGTTGCTCGACCAGGAGTTGGACACCATGGGCTCCGGCCAGGTGTTTCCCGGGGCAACCGCGTTCAAGCTCCATGACACGTACGGCTTTCCACGCGAGCTCACGGAGGAGATCCTCGCCGAGAAGGGCCTGACGTTCGACCACGTCGAGTTCGAGACGATGATGGCCGAGCAACGCCATCGTGCCCGCCAACACCACAAGGGCGGAGACGCCGCTGCGCGAACCGAGGCATACCGGGTCCTGTTGCGGGGCATCGACGCCACCGAGTTCCTGGGCTACGAGGCGGAGTCTTCGCCGGGGCGCATCCTGTCCATCGTTCGCGACGGTGAGACGGTGGAGCGCGCCGACATGGGCCAGGAGGTCGAGTTGTTCCTCGACCGCACCCCGTTCTACGCCGAGGCGGGCGGCCAGGTGGGAGACTCGGGCACGGTCACGACGCCCACAGGGACGATGCGGGTGGGCGACACCCAACTCACCGTCCAGGGCGTGCACGGCCACAAGGGGACCGTGACGGCGGGTCATGTCGAGGTGGGCCAGGACGCACTCTCCGAGATCGACCGGGACCGGCGCGAGCGGATCCGCAAGAACCACACCGGGACCCATCTCGTGCACTGGGCGCTGCGCTCGATCGTCGGGGATCACGTCCATCAGGCGGGATCCCTCGTAGAGCCCGATCGACTCCGCTTCGACTTCAGCCACTACACGGCGGTGCCGGGCGACGAGCTGCGCGAGGTGGAGCGGGCGGTCAACGAGCGGATCATCGAGAACGCCGCGGTGAGCACTCAGGTCACCTCGAAACGGGAGGCCGAACAGGTCGGGGCTCTGGCGTTCTTCGGCGACAAGTACGGAGACGAGGTGCGGGTGGTGCGCGCCGGCGACTACTCGACCGAGTTGTGCGGCGGCACCCACGTGCCCTCGACCGGCCAGGTCGGGCCTCTCATCGTCGTCTCCGAGGGATCGGTGGCGGCCAACACGCGCCGGCTCGAGGCGTTGACCGGAACCTCGGCGTACCGGTACCTCGTCGGGATGCGCGCCGAGTTGGAGCGAGCAGGCGAGGTGCTGAGGGCCCAGCCAGGGCGCCTGGTGGAAGCGGCGACCGCGCTGACGGGCCGGGTGAAGGACCAGGAGGAGCGCATTGCGCGTTTCGAGGCACAGGCGCGGTCGGCCGCCGCAGGCTCGCTGCTCGATTCGGCGGAGGATCACGGCGGCCACCAGCTCCTGGTTGCCGCCCAGCCCGGACTGGGTCCCGACGACCTGCGGGCGTTGGCACTGCAGCTTCGCGGCCAGATGGCTTCGGGCATCGGCGTGCTCGGATCCGTGCGTGAAGGCAAGGGGGCGCTGGTCGGGTTCGTCACTCACGACCTCGTCGACGCCGGCGTCTCGGCCGGTGACCTGATCGCCCCGGCTGCCAGGGTCCTCGGGGGTGGGGCAAGCCGTGACCCCCAGCTTGCCCAGGCGGGAGGCCCGAACGGCTCCGAGCTGGACGCGGCGCTCGAAGAGGCCCGAGCGGCGGCCAGGACCGCCCTCCTGGACGTATGAGCGCCGGCCGGGTGCTGGGACTCGATCCGGGCCACAGGCGGGTAGGTGTCGCCCTTTCGGACCCGGGTGGCGTCATCGCCAGTCCGTACGACGTGATCGCCCGCAACGCCGGCACCGCCGAGCGCATCGCCGAGTTGTGCGCCGAGCTCGATGTCACCACGGTGGTGGTCGGCTTGCCGGTGGGCTTGTCAGGCCGTGAGGGGCCGGCGGCCGATGAGGCCCGCTCCTTCGGAGCAGATGTGGCCGCGACTATCGGGCACGATGTGGTGTACTGGGATGAGCGCTTCACCTCGGTGACGGCAGAGCGATCGCTCGTCGACGCCGGGGTTCGGAGGGCCGAGCGTCGAGAGGTGCGCGACAAGGTCGCCGCCGCAGTGATGCTCCAGGCTTACCTCGACCACACCGGCAACAACGATCGATCCAGGACCCCAGACGCATGACGACTCCTCCGACCACCGAGTACATCATCCAGGAGGCGACGGAGCCGCCGCCGCCTCGGCCATGGTGGACATTCCTGGTGAAGGTTGCGTTCGCCGTGACCATCGTCATCGTCGTGGCGATCATGGGTGTCAGCCTGGCGGAGTCGCTCGGAGCGAGAGCCGGTACCGACGCCGCCCCGGTCACGGTTGCACGCGGTCTCGAGGTGGAGTTCGTGATCGCACCCGGGGCGACCGCCCGCGAGGTCGCCGACCTCCTGGAGGAGGAAGGAGTCGTCGGCGACGGCGACGAGTTCCGCCAAGCCGTGCTCGAAGCCGGGGCCGCCGCGCGACTGAGAGCCGGGACGTACACGGTGCTCACGGGGACACCGTCCGCCGACCTGATCGCGCTCTTCGTCGAAGGGCCACCAGAAGCCGAGACGTTCCGGCTGACGGTGATCGAGGGACTCGACGTGGAGGCGATGCTGCGCTCGCTGGCGGCGCAGACCCCGCATTCGTTCGACGAGTACAGCGAGGCCCTGCTCTCTGGAGCGGTCACCTCGCCTCTTCTTCCGGAGGCGAACGACGAACTGCCGCCGCTGGCTCGCTGGGAGGGGCTGCTGGCCCCCGACACGTACGAGTTCGTGGTCGACGCTTCGGCGGAATCGATGCTGCAGCGCCTGGCGACCACGCTGGCCAACCGAGTCGACAACACGGACTGGTCGGGGCTCGAGGGCCTTGGCCTCACCCCGTACGACGGTCTCATCATGGCCTCGCTCATCGAGAAGGAGGCCTTGCTCGACGACGAGCGGCCGACGATCGCCAGCGTGATCGTCAACCGCTTGAGCCAGGATCCCGAGTTCCCGCTCCAGATCGACGCCACCATCATCTACGCGCTTGGTATCAACCCCGGTGAGGTGACGCTGGACGACCTCGAGGTCGAGTCGCCGTACAACACCTACCTCCACACCGGCCTGCCGCCGACGCCGATCAGCGGCGTACGGGTGGCGTCATTGCAGGCGGCCGCCCATCCCGAGGACACTCCGTACCTTTACTACGTGCTGTTCGACTTCGACGGCAGCCATGCGTTCAGCGAGACGCTCGAAGAGCACAACGCCTTCAAGGAGGACGCCAAGGACCGAGGCGTGATCACCCAATGAGGCTCGTCGTCCTCGGTGACCCCGTGGAGCACTCGCTGTCGCCGGCGATCCACCAGGCGGCGTTTCAGGCCGAAGGCATCGCCGGGTCCTACACGGCCAGGCGCGTCGACGCCGCCGGATTGGAGCAGGCGTTTGACGAGATCCGGCGGGGCGACTTGGACGGGGCCAACGTGACGATGCCCCACAAACACCTAGCTGCCGAACTGTGCGACGTTCTCGCCCCGGAGGCGGCCCGCACCGGGGCGGTGAACACCCTGGTGCGCGTGGGATCCTCGATAGTCGGCCACAACACCGACGTGGCGGGTGTGACGACGGCGTGGTGGTGGGCATCGCTGCCCACCGACGGCCCGGTGCTGGTACTGGGAGCCGGGGGAGCGGCCGCCGCCGCCCTGGTGGCATTGGAGCAGCGAGCATTGACGCTGTCGGCCCGTTCGCAGCGGCGAGCGGCGGCGCTGCTCGAGCTGATCGGCGTCGCTGCCGGCGTCGTGGCGTGGGGTGAGGCCGTGCACGGCGCGGTGGTGGTGAACGCCACGCCGGTGGGTATGCACGGTGAGCCCGCGGATGCGGAGGTGGTCGCCGGAGCCTCCGGCTGGTTCGAGATGGCGTACGGATCGGGCTCGACTCCGGCCGTGACCGCTTGTCGTGATCGCGGCATCCCGGTGTCGGAAGGACCGGACATGCTCCTGGCGCAGGCGCTGGAGGCCTTCCGGTTGTGGACGGGGCGCTCTCCCGACGCCGCCACCCTGCGAGCGGCCATGATGGCGGCAGCATCCCACCGTCGGGAGAACGCGAAACCCGCTCACGCTTGAGGCGGCGCCGGCCGATGGGTTGCATGAACGCCGCGCCACCGGGGTGCGGAGTCCGGCTGGGGAGCTTCATTGGACGTCGCCGTCATCATCGCCGCCGCAGCGATCGGCCTCGCAGCGGGGTCGGTCGTCGACGCCGTGAGCCGTCGGGTGTTCGCCGAACCGGATGCCCCACTGCTCCGCCGGTCTGATGCCGCCTTGGCGCTGCGCTTCTGGGGGGGCGGGACGAAGCCGCGTCGTCGGCTGGTTCAACTGGGAACCGCAGTGGCCTTCGCATTGTTGGCCGGCGCCCTCGGCTGGCGGTGGGCGCTCCCTGCCTACCTGTGGTTCGGAGCTGTCACCGTGCTGCTCACGGTCACAGACGTCGACCGCAAGCTCATCCCGAATCGGATCACCCTGCCTGGCGGTCTCGTCGGAGGGGCAGCGCTGGCACTCGGAGGACTGCTCGATGGTGATCCCGAGCGCCTGCTCTGGATGGTGATCGGCGCTCTGGGATACTTTGCCTTCATGCTGGTGCTCCACCTCATCGTGCCCGGCGGCCTCGGATTCGGCGACGTGAAGCTGGCGATCATCCTCGGCGGGTTCCTCGGTTTCGAGCGCCTGGCGTACGTGGTCGTCGGCTCCATTGGCGCCTATGTCGTGGGCGGCCTCACCTCGGCGGTCCTGCTGGTGACGCGGGTGAAGCGGCGCAAGGACACGATCCCCTTCGGTCCGTACATGGTGATCGGCGCCTACACCGCTCTCGTCTTCGGCGAGCGGATCATCGAGTGGTACCGGCAGTAGCCGGTAACCGGTAGCCGGACATCAGACATGAGACCTCAGACATCGGACGTCCCGGCTCGGGAGCATGTCTGGATGCTCCGGTCGGCTTGGACATCTGACTACTGACTACTGGCTACCGGGACTGGAACCGCCTGGCCTGCACGGTCCTCAACTACCCTCGCGCCATGATGCGGTTCCTCACCGCCGGCGAGTCGCACGGCCCCGGGCTGGTCACGGTCGTCGAAGGCCTGCCGGCGGGGCTCGGTTTCTCCCGCGACGGCCTCGTCCACGAGTTGGCGCGACGCCGCATGGGTTACGGCCGCGGCCGGCGCATGCTGCTGGAGAAGGACGAGTTGGAAGTGCTGGGCGGCATCCGATTCGGCCGCACGCTCGGCGGGCCCGTCGCAATCGTGATCCGCAACACCGAGTGGGCCAAATGGGAGCAGGAGATGTCTCCCGAGCCTGGTGAGGCCAAACGGCCGATGACCTCGCCCCGGCCGGGTCACGCAGACCTGGCGGGCATGCAGAAGTACGACACGCACGATGCCCGCGACATCCTCGAGCGCGCGTCGGCCAGGGAGACCGCGGCCCGCACGGTGGCCGGCTACCTCGCCAAGGCGCTGCTCCGCGAGCTCGGCGTCGAGGTCCTCAGCCATGTCGTGGCCATCGGCCCGGTCGCAGCGCCCCCCGAGCCGCTTCCCGGACCGGGGGATCTCACCCGCATCGACGAGTCGCCTGTGCGGGTCTTCGACGCCGGCGCCGAGGCTGCGATGGTCGCCGAGATCGAGGCGGCCAAGGCCGATCGTGACACCCTCGGTGGAGTGGTCGAGGTGCTGGCGTACGGCGTGCCCGTCGGCATCGGCAGCCACGTCTCATGGGATCGCAAGCTCGACGCGCTCCTCGCCGGGGCCCTCATGTCGATCCCTTCGGTGAAGGGCGTCGAGGTGGGCAACGGCTTCGCCTCGGCCGCACGCCGCGGCAGTGGCGCACACGACGAGATCCACTTCGAGGGAGCCGCAGGGTTCTCGCGTGCCACCAATCGGGCAGGAGGCACCGAAGGCGGCATGTCGAACGGCGACGTGCTGCGGGTACGGGCGGCGATGAAGCCCATCTCCACCGTGATGCGGCCCCTCGACACCGTGAACGTCGTGACCAAGGAGGCCGAGAAGGCGTTCCGCGAGCGGTCCGACGTGTGCGCCGTGCCCGCAGGCGGCGTGGTGGCGGAGCAGATGGTGGCGATCGTTCTGGCCGGTGAGATGCAGCGCAAGTTCGGAGGCGACACCGTCGGCGACATGCAGTCTGCGCTCGAGGCCTATCGCAAGCGGCTCGCGTCGTTCTGAGCTCTGTCGCGGCGATGCAGACCCGAGCCGGGAGGGGCACCTGATCATGGATCACGCCGGGCGCCTTGCAGCTCTCATGGGCGGGCGGGAGAGGCCGCTGCTCGTCACGAGCCTGACGAACATCCGGTACCTCACGGGTTTCACCGGCTCCAACGCGCTCCTCGTGGTCGGCCCGGACCGGGCGACCTTCCTCACCGACGGCCGGTACGGCGAGTCGGCAGGCCGGTTGGTGGGATCGCTGCCCGCCACCGACCTCGTGGTCTACAGCTCCGGGCTGCACGAGCGGCTCGCCGAGGCCGTCGGGAGCATCCCGGTGCTGGATCTGGAGGCTGCGGCGGTGTCGTGGGACTTCGTCGGGGCCCTGGGCCGGGCCGTCACGGCCGAGCTGGTCCCGACCACCGGCGTGGTGGAGCGGCTGCGCCGCGTCAAGGATGCCGAAGAGGTCGACGCACTCCGTCGTGCTGCCGCCGCAGGTGACGCCGCGTTCGCCTCCATCACCGAGCTTCGGGGCCACGCCGACACGGAGTGGGAGCTGGGGGAGCGACTCGTCGGCGCCATGCAGCGTGCCGGAGCCGGACGCGCCGGCTGGGACCCCATCGTGGCCCTCGGTGCCAACGCCGCCATGCCCCACCACCGCGCAGGCGATACGCCCCTCGGCCCCGGCGTGCTGCTGCTCGACTACGGGTGCGTCGTCGAGGGCTACCACTCGGACATGAGCCGCACCCTGGTGGCCGGGGACAGCCTCGATCCCGAGCTGGAGGCGGTATACCAGGCGGTGCTCGAGTCCGCAGACGCCGGGATCGCCGCCGTCGCCGCGGGCGCAACCGGCGGCGCCGTGGACGCGGCATGCCGCCGGGTGCTGGCTCGCCATGGCTACGAGGAGCAGTTCCTCCACTCGACGGGCCACGGTGTCGGCCTGGAGATCCACGAAGCACCGTCGCTGCGCAGGGGATCCGAAGACGTGCTCGTCACCGGCGACGTGGTCGCCGTGGAGCCGGGCGTCTATCTTCAGGGACGATTCGGCGTCCGCATCGAGGACATGGTTCTCGTCACCGAGAACGGCCTCGAGGTCCTCACCACCTCGCCGAGGACGCTACGGTCGATCACATGAGGTGATCGACGCCGACCACCCAGGAGCAGCAGCCGCACCATGATCTCGACCAACGACGTGAAGCCGGGGATGGCCCTCAACCTGGACGACGGCCTGTTCCAGGTCGTCGAGTACCAGCACGTGAAGCCGGGCAAGGGGAAGGCGTTCGTGCGGATGAAGCTGAAGAACGTCGAGACGGGGGCCGTGCTCGATCGCACATTCCGCGCCGACGAAAACGTCCCCAGGGCGATGATCAGCCGTGAGGATCACCAGTTCCTGTATCGCGACGACCTCGGGTTCCACTGCATGAGCGTCGACACCTACGACCAGCTCGCCGTGCCCACGGACCTGATCGGCGATACCGCCAACTTCATGGTGGAGGGAATGGTCGTGCAACTGCACCTCTTCGAGGGCAACCCGATCGGGGTCGAGCTTCCGGCATCGGTCGAGCTGGAGGTGACCTTCGCCGAGCCCGGCGTCAAAGGAGACCGGGTGTCGGGCGCCACCAAACCGGTCACCCTGTCGACCGGCTACATCGTGCACGCGCCCCTGTTCGTCGAGCAGGGTGACGTGATCAAGGTCGACACCAGGACCGGGGACTACATCACCAGGGTGTCGTGACCAAGAAGGAGGCGCGCGTCAGTGCCCTCGAGGTGCTGTATGCCGCCGACGTGCGCGGCGAAGCGCCCGACGTGGAAGGCATCGGCGGGCGCGCCCGGCGCCTCGTCGAGGGCACCTGGAGCCGGCGCGGTGAGCTCGACGGCGAGATCGAGCATGCGGCCAAGGGATGGCGGGTCGACCGCATGCCCGTGGTGGACCGCAGCGTGTTGCGCCTGGCGCTCTACGAGTTGCGCCACACCGACACCCCGATGGCGGTGGTGATCGACCAGGCCGTCGAGTTGGCCAAGGCCTATTCGACTGGCCGCTCCGGCTCGTTCGTCAACGGCGTCCTCGGCAAGCTGGCCGAGCCCCCGGCCTGACGAGGCGGCGACCCGGGCGGGCCCGACCGGAGGCCCTGCGAGGTGGCGCAGCGCGCCCGGATGGGCGTGCTAGCGTCGTTGCTGGCACCCGATCGCCGCGGCGACTCGCGCCGACGACCTTTAAACCCGGTCCAGAGAGGCCGGAAAGGTGAGGAGCAACATGCACACGTCGAACCAACGCGCCTGCCAACCCGGCAAGGCGCTTTCTGTTTGTGCCGGGTGGTCGCCGTGAAGCCGGTGATGGACCCCGAAGACGTCGCCAGAGCGCTGCGACGCATAGCCCACGAGGTGCTCGAACAGAACCAAGGGGGCGACGGTCTGGTGCTGCTCGGCATCCCCACACGGGGGGTTCCGCTGGCCGCCCGGCTCGCCGAACTGCTCGAGGAGATCGAGGGCGTCGAAGTGCCGTTCGGCTCGCTCGACATCGGGCTCTACCGCGACGACCTCGATCGCAGGCCGCGCACCGCACTGGGCGTCACCAGCCTCCCAGTGCCACTCGACGGCCGCACGGTCGTCCTCGTCGACGACGTCCTCTACACGGGCCGGACGATTCGCGCGGCCCTCGACGCCCTCGCCGACCTTGGCCGCCCTGCGAGGGTGCGACTGGCGGCGTTGTGCGACCGTGGGCACCGCGAGCTGCCGATCCGGCCCGACTACGTGGGCAAGAACCTGCCGACCTCCACGGTCGAGCGGGTGATGGTGCGCGTGGGCGAAATCGACGGTGAGGAGGGCGTGTGGATCGAGTCCCCGGCCCTCACCACGACCAGGGAGGAGCAACCGTGAGGCACCTGCTCACGACCGAAGGCATGGCCCGAGCCGAGATCGAGTCGTACCTCGACGACGCCGACGAGTTCGTGGATGTGCTCGCCCGGCCCATACCGAAGGTACCGGCGCTGCGCGGCAAGACCGTCGCCACCCTGTTCTTCGAGCCGTCCACCCGGACGAAGATGTCGTTCGACAAGGCGGCGAAGGCCCTCTCGGCAGACACGGTGTCGTTCTCGCCGGGAACGTCGTCGCTGAAGAAGGGGGAATCGCTGAAGGACACCGTCCTCACCATCGAGGCGATGGGTCTCGACCTCATCGTGGTGCGCCACGAAGCGACCGGCGCTCCGTGGCGCGTCGCCGCGTGGGCGAGCGTGCCGGTGGTGAACGGGGGAGACGGCGCCCACCAGCACCCCACCCAGGCGCTGCTCGACTCGCTGACGCTGCGGCGACGGTTCGGAGGCCGCCGCGGCGGCCTCGACGGCCTGCGCATCGGCATCGTGGGCGACATCCGCCACTCCAGGGTGGCGCGGTCGGACATCCACGCCTTCACCGCGCTCGGGGCCGACGTCACCCTGGTCGCACCGCCGACCTTGTTGCCGCTCGACACGACAGGGTGGCCGGTCGTCACGGCGGGCACCCTCGACGACGTGCTCCCCGAGCTCGACGCCGTGTACGTGCTGCGGGTCCAGGCGGAGAGGGGCGGCGCCTCGGTGTTCCCGTCGTTCGCCGAGTACCGGTCACGCTTCGGGATGACGGCCGACCGCCTGCGTCGCCTCAAGCCCGATGCGGTCGTCATGCACCCGGGGCCGATGATCCGAGGCGTCGAGATCGACGCCGCCGTCGCCGACGACCCCCGCTGCCTGGTGCTCGACCAGGTCGCCAACGGTGTCGCCGTCCGCATGGCGGTGCTGTTCCAACTCCTCGGCGGTACCCGCGGCGACGCCTCCCGCCCCGTCGAGCGCCCCGCCGAGCGGGTGTTGGTGGGAGGCGAACAATGAGCGCCACGCTGATCACAGGTGGTCTCGTGCTCGAGGAGGACGGTCCAGCCGTCGCCGACGTGCTGGTGGTCGACGGCGTCGTAGCCGACGTCGCCCCCGACCTCGCGGCCCATGGAGCCGAGGTGCTCGACGCGTCCGGCTGCTGGGTGGGCCCCGGCTTCGTCGACCTGCACACGCACCTTCGCGAGCCCGGGGGCGAGTACAAGGAAGACATCGCCTCGGGCACGGCCGCAGCCGCCGCCGGCGGTTACACCGCGGTCGTGGCGATGCCGAACACCGATCCGGCCGTCGACGCAGGGCACCTGGCGCGATTCGTCGCCGAGCGAGGCGCCGCCGCAGGCTACGTCGACGTGATGCCCGCGGGGTGTCTCAGCGCGGGGCGCCGGGGCACGGCACTCGCTCACCTCGACGAGTTGTGGGAAGCCGGGGTGCGCCTCTTCACCGACGACGGCGACTCGGTGGAAGATGCCGGGTTGTTGCGCCGGGCCATGGAGTACCTCCAACAACTCGGCGGGGTGGTGGTGCAGCACGCCATAGACCGCGGGCTCGCCGCCGGCGGTCACATGCACGAAGGCACGGTGTCGTCCCGCCTCGGCATGCAGGGGGTGCCGGCTCTGGCCGAGGAGATCGTGGTGGCGCGTGACCTGGCGCTGGTGCGACTCACCGGAGCGCGTTACCACATCCAGCACGTCAGTACAGCCGGCACCGTCGCCTTGGTCGCCGAGGCCAAAGCGGCAGGGCTGCCCGTCACGGCCGAGGTGACGCCGCACCACCTGGCGTTCTGCCACGACGACGTGGCGACCACGGACCCGGTGTTCAAGATGATGCCTCCACTGCGAACGGCCGAGGACCGGCGAGTGTTGCGCGCCGCCCTCGAGGAAGGCGTGATCGACGTGGTGGCGACCGACCACGCCCCTCATGCCCCGCATGAGAAGGACGTTCCCTTCGAGGAGGCGCCCAACGGCGTCATCGGGCTCGAGTGGGCGGCGGCGGTGGTGAGCAGCGTCTGCAATCTCGACGCCGAGACGTTCTTCACCAGGATGTCGATCACGCCCGCGGCCATCGCCGGTCTCGCCGATCACGGTCGCCGGATCGGGCCCGGCCGCGTCGCCAACCTCGTCGTGTTCGATCCCGCCGGCGAATGGGTGGCGACGACGACGGTCTCACGCTCGGGCAACGCCCCGTACCTGGGAAGGCCGTGGCGAGGGTCGGTGGCGGCCACGATGCTGCGGGGCCGGATCACCTCTGCCCCTGTGGGGATTCGCAGGTGACGCCGGGAGCGCTGGTGCTCGCGGACGGCACGGTGTTCCGGGGCACGTCGGTAGGCGCCGACGGCGTCGCAACGGGCGAGGTGGTCTTCAACACCGCCATGACCGGCTACCAGGAGATCGCCACCGACCCGTCGTATGCCGGCCAGATCGTGACGATGACCGCACCTCACATCGGCAACTACGGCACCAACCGATTCGACGCCCAAGCCGATGCCCCCTGGTGCACGGGGTTCGTGACCCGGTCCATGAGCCGGCGCGACTCGTCGTGGCGCAGCGAGGGCTCGTTCGCGTCGTACCTGCGCGCAGCCGGCGTCGTTGCCATCAGTGATGTCGACACCCGCCGCCTCACCCGTCACGTGCGCGACCACGGAGCCATGCCCGGTGCCATCGGCTCCGGCGGCGCCGTCTCGGACCTGGTCGACGCCGCGGCCGGGGCGCCGACCATGATCGGACGTGACCTGACGACGCTGGTGACCACACCAACGGCCTACAACAGCCCGGCTGACGGCGCCGCAGTAGGACGGATCGTCGCCTACGACCTCGGCATCAAGCGCGACATCGTCCGCAACCTCAATCGACGCGGCTTCGACGTGGACGTGGTGCCGGCCACGACCACGGCGCAGGAGGTGCTGGCGTTGCGGCCGACCGGCGTGTTCCTGTCGAACGGTCCCGGCGATCCCGAACCGGTCACTTCAGCCATCACCGCGGTGCGCGAGCTGCTGGGGAAGGTCCCGGTGTTCGGAATCTGCCTCGGCCACCAGATCCTCGGGTTGGCGCTCGGCGCCTCCACCTACAAGCTGCCGTTCGGCCACCATGGCGGCAACCACCCGGTACGCAGGCTGGCAGACGGTGGCGTCGAGATCACGTCGCAGAACCACGGCTTCGCCGTCGACTTGTGGTGCCTCACCGATCGGCCCCGTCCACACCACGACGGGCTCCCGGGCCCGGGGCTGCTCCCGGGAGTGGTCGACTCGGCATTCGGGGCCGTGGTGGCGACACACCAGAGTCTCAACGACGGGACGCTGGAGGGCCTGGCCTGCCGGGACGTCGCCGCCTTTTCGGTGCAGTACCACCCGGAGGCGGCGCCGGGGCCGTCGGACGCCGCCGCGCTGTTCGACCACTTCGCCACCGTGCTGGAGCACAGCTGATGGGCCGCCGAAGCGACCTCCAGTCCATCCTCGTGATCGGCTCGGGGCCCATCGTCATCGGCCAGGCGTGCGAATTCGACTATTCCGGAACCCAGGCGGTCAAGGTGCTGCGAGAGGACGGATTTCGGGTCGTCCTGGTCAACTCGAACCCGGCCACCATCATGACCGATCCCGACCTCGCCGACGCCACCTACGTCGAGCCCATCACCGCAGACGTGGTAACGGCCATCATCGAGAAGGAGCGGCCCGACGCGTTGCTGCCGACCCTCGGCGGGCAGACGGCGCTCAACGTCACGACCGAACTGGCCGCCCGCGGCATCCTCGACAAGTTCCATGTCGAGCTGATCGGGGCCGGCGTCGAAGCCATCGCCGCCGCAGAGGACCGGGGTCGCTTCAAACAGATCATGGACGGGATCGGGATCGCCACGGCGCGCTCGGTCTACACGAGGAGCCTGGCCAACGCCATGGAGGCGGCCGGCGACATCGGGTACCCGATCATGGTGCGGCCGTCATACATCCTGGGCGGCGGCGCCACGGGCATGGCCCACGACGAGGCGCAGCTGCGCGACATCGTGTCGGCCGGGCTCGAGGCGTCGCCGGTCAACGAGGTGCTCGTCGAGGAGTCGCTCCTCGGGTGGAAGGAATTCGAGTTGGAGGTGATGCGCGACGGGGCAGACAACGCCGTCATCGTCTGCTCCATCGAGAACCTCGATCCGATGGGGGTCCACACCGGCGACTCGATCACGGTCGCTCCTGCCATGACACTGTCAGATCGCGAGTTCCAGGAGATGCGCGACGACGCCATTGCATGCCTACGTGCCGTGGGTGTCGAGACCGGCGGCTCGAACGTGCAGTTCGCCGTCGACCCCGAGACCGGGCGCCGCATCATCGTCGAGATGAACCCGCGCGTGTCGCGATCGTCGGCGCTGGCTTCGAAGGCGACCGGGTTCCCCATCGCCAAGATCGCCGCCAAGCTGGCGGTCGGCTACACGTTGGACGAGATCGCCAACGACATCACGGGTGCCACGCCCGCATCGTTCGAGCCCGCCCTCGACTACGTGGTGGTGAAGGTCCCGAGATTCGACTTCGCCAAGTTCCCGTCGGTGCCCGCCGTCCTCGGCACGTCGATGCAGAGCGTCGGGGAGGCCATGGCGATCGGACGCACGTTCCCCGAGGCCCTGCAGAAGGCGCTGCGAAGCCTGGAGACAGGCAGGGCAGGTCTCAACGCCGACCCGGGCGAGGCGCCATTGCTCGACCTCGACACCGCAACATTGCTGGCCCGGGCCGCTACGCCGGCCCCCGACAGGGTCTACCTGGTAGCCGAGGCGTTGCGACGCGGCATCGACGTCGCCCTGCTGGGCGAGATCACGGCCATCGACCCTTGGTTCCTCGAGGAGATGGGTCACGTCGTAGAGGTGCGTCACGACCTGATCGCGTCCGGTCCCGATGCCGACGTCGCCCGCCGGGCGATGCGAGCCGGCTTCAGCCATCGCCAACTCGGGTATCTGTGGGGGGTGGGCGTCGACGAGGTGCGCAGGCTGACCGAGGAGTGGGGGATCGGCGCCACCTTCAAGACGGTCGATACGTGTGCTGCCGAGTTCGCCGCCCGCACGCCGTACTTCTACAGCACCTACGAGGAGGAGGACGAGGCACCGCCGCCGGGCGAGCGTACGGTAGTGGTACTCGGTTCGGGGCCCAATAGGATCGGGCAGGGCATCGAGTTCGACTACTGCTGCGTTCACGCCTCGTTCGCCCTGCGCGACGCCGGCTACGAGACCGTGATGATCAACTGCAATCCCGAAACGGTGTCGACGGACTACGACACATCGGACCGGCTCTACTTCGAGCCGCTGACCGTGGACGACGTGATGGCGGTGGTACGGGCCGAGCACCCTGTGGCGGTGGTGCTCCAACTCGGTGGGCAGACCCCGCTCAGCCTCGCCCACGACCTCGAACGAGCCGGGGTGACGATCGCCGGCACGTCGCCGGATGCCATCGACACTGCCGAGGATCGCGAGCGCTTCTCGGCGCTGTGCCATCGCATCGGGGTCCCGCAACCGCCACACGGAACAGCAGCGTCGCTGCGTGAGGCCCAAGAGGTCGTGGACGAGATCGGGCTTCCCGCCCTGGTGCGCCCCTCATACGTGCTCGGCGGGCGGGCCATGCGGATCGTCTACTCGGTGGACGAGTTGTCCGACCACCTGCGCGAGCTGTACCGGGCCCCTCCCGGCGGCGAGGTCGACCTGTCCGGGGCGCCACTCCTCATCGACCGGTTCCTCGAGGCGGCGGTCGAGGTCGACGTGGACGCCGTGTACGACGGCACCGATCTGTACATCGGAGGCATCATGGAGCACGTCGAGGAGGCCGGGGTCCACTCGGGCGACTCCGCCTGCGTGGTGCCGGCCCCAACGCTGTCCGATGCCGCCAGGGTGCTCATCGAGGACTTCACAGCCAGGCTGGCCGCCGAGCTCGAGGTGCGAGGTCTCATCAACATCCAGTTCGCGGTGAAGGGCGACGACGTCTATGTGCTCGAGGCCAACCCGCGGGCGTCGCGCACGGTGCCGTTCATATCGAAGGCCACCGGCGTGCCCCTCGCCAAGGTCGCCACCCGGGTGATGATGGGCGAGCGCCTCTCCGACCTACATGGCACGCTGCTGCCGTCCGTGCCCGCAGGACCTCCCGGGTGGGTGGCGATCAAAGAGGCGGTGTTGCCGTGGAAACGGTTCCCAGGAGAAGACACCGTCCTGGGACCCGAGATGCGCGCCACGGGAGAGGTGATGGGCATCGGGCCCGACGTGGGCACGGCGTACGCCAAGGCGCTGGCGGCCGCCGGTCACACCGTGCCGTATCGGGGGACGCTGTTCCTGTCGCTCACCGATCGCGACAAGGAGGTCGGGGCCGAGGCCGCCGGGATCTTCATCGACCTCGGATTCCGGGTGTTGGCAACCCTCGGCACCGCCGGCCATCTCGCCCGCAACGGGATCGCCTCCACCCACGTCGACAAGGTGGGCGAGGGCCCGTACGACCCGGTGCGACTGATCGAAGAGGGCGAGATAGACCTGGTCATCAACACGCCGCGGGGTCGCAGGGCCCGCGGCGACGGCAGCCTCATACGGCGAGCCGCAACACGCCACGGCATTCCCTGCGTCACAACCGTCCAAGGCGGCCTCGCCGTAGCCCGCAGCCTCCTGTCGGGACCGGAGGCGGTCGCCACGGTGCGCTCGCTCCAGTCCTACCACTCGGACTTCGCCAGATGACCGACTCGACACCCCCGGCGCCAACGGATCACGCCACACGCCTGGGCCCGGTGACGCTGGCCACGCCGCTGGTGGCGGCGTCGGGAACCGTCGGCTCGGTGGTCGACTTCGCCGCGGTCGGCGCCATGGAGGCGTATGGGGCTGCAGTCGCCAAGTCGGTGAGCGACGAGCCGTGGAGCGGCCGGCCGGCGCCCCGTTTGGCCCCGACAGAAGCCGGCATGCTCAACGGAATCGGGATCCAGAACCCCGGAATCGCCGCCTGGGTCGAGGAGGTCGGGCGGCGTATCGAGAGGGTCGGGGTCCCCGTGTGGGGATCCGCGGTGAGCCACACCGCGCATGGTTACGCCCGGGTCGCCGAAGGCCTCGAGTCGGCCGGTGTCGCCGCCATCGAGGTCAACCTCTCGTGCCCCAATCTCGAACGAGGCCGCATGTTCGCTCTCGACCCCGAGCTTGCGGCAGAGGTGGTTGCCGCGGTGCGCGGCGCCACCAGCCTACCGATCGGGGCCAAGCTGTCGCCCAATGCCGACGACGTCGTTGCCGTGGCGACAGCGGTTGCGGCCGCCGGAGCCGACTGGGTGGTGCTCACCAACACCGTGTGGGGCATGGCAATCGACGTCCACGATCGGCGTCCGGTGTTGTCCGGGGCCGTCGGCGGCTATTCGGGCAGGGCGATCAAGCCGATCTCGCTGCGGTGCGTGTGGGAGGTGGCACACGCCCTGCCGAGTCTCCCGATCGTCGGGTGCGGTGGCGTCGCTACCGGGTTCGACGTGGTCGAGTACCTCCTGGCCGGGGCGAACGCGGTGGCGATCGGCACCGCCCACTTCGCCGAGCCCAGGGCGGGCAGGCGGATCCTCGCCGAGGTCGACGAATACTGCGTCGCGTACGGGGTCGGGCGGGTGACGGACCTCGTCGGGGCGGCGGAGGCGTGGCAATGATCCTGCCGCCCGCGCCGATCATCGTGGCCCGACATGATCGGCCCCGTCCCGGCAGACCGCAGGAGGACACACCGTGACGGCGCTCTCACCGATCATTGTCGGCCTGGACCTCGACTCGGCCGAGGAGGCGGTGCGCATGGCCCGTGACCTGGCACCCCACGTCGGCGGCTTCAAGGTAGGCCTGGGACTCCTCCACGGACCCGGCCCCGCCACCGTCGGCGCCCTCGCCGAGTTGGGCCTGCCGGTCTTCGCCGATGCCAAGCTGCACGACATCCCGACCCAAGTCGAGGCCGCCGCCCGCCGTCTCGGGCGCTGGGGAGCGCGCTGGGTGACCGCCCACGTCGCGGGCGGCGCCGCCATGCTGACCGCCACCGTGTCAGGCCTGGCCGACGGCTCCGGCGGTGCAGCGGGTGTGCTCGGCGTTACGGTGCTCACCAGCCTCGATGCCGGCGCACTGGCGGCGATAGGCATCGCGTCCACCCCGGGGCGGCTGGTGTCGCGAATGGCAAGGGTGGCGGCGCGCACCGGCTGCGAAGGTGTGGTGTGCTCACCACAGGAGATCGGCGTCGTCGCCGACGTCGCCCCCGACCTGCTGAAGGTCATCCCCGGCATTCGACCGGATCCCGGCCGCACTGACGATCAGGCGCGCGTCGCGACACCGCGCCAGGCAATGGCGAGAGGAGCGGACTGGCTGGTGATCGGCAGGCCAATCACGCGAGCGCCCGATCCTGCTGCTGCTGCCGCCGCCATCGCCGCCGATCTCGCCGAATTTCGAGGCGCCGCCGTCCAGCCTTGATAGAGTCACTGACGCCCCACCTCAGGGAGGAGTTGTCATGGCACCACCCGAGCTCACCCCCGAACAACGGAAGGCTGCGCTCCAGAAGGCCGCAGAGGCTCGGCGGGCCCGAGCCGAGTTGAAGGAGTTGCTTCGCACCGGAAGCCTGTCATTGGCCGAGGTGCTCGACCGAGCAGAATCCGACGAGATCGTTGCCGGGACGAAGGTCAGCGCCGTCCTGATGTCGATGCCGGGCCTGGGGAAGGTCAAGGCCAAACGGCTGATGGAGGCGAACGGCATCGCCGAGAACCGCAGGATCCGCGGCCTGGGGCAACGCCAGCGGGCGGCTCTCCTCGATCGGTTCTCGTGACCCACCAAGGCCCGAGGGACCGCTCCGAGCAGGCGTGATCGTCGCGATCGCAGGCAAGCCGGGCTCCGGCAAGAGCACCGTCGCCAGGGCCGTGGCCAGTCGGCTGGGCTTCGATCACGTGTCCGCGGGCGATTTCATGCGCCAGATGGCTGCTGAACGCGACATGTCGGTGCTGGCGCTGGGGCGCCTCGCCGAACAGGACGGCGGCGCCATCGACCGAGAGATCGATGAGCGCTCCCGCCTGCGGGGAGTCGGGAGCGACAACTTCGTGATCGACGCCCGACTGGCGTGGCGTTTCATCCCCCACGCCCTCAAAGTTTTCCTCGACGTCGACCTCGACGTTGCCGCGGCGCGCATCTACGACGATCACCGCGGCACCGAGGCCGAGAACGTGGATCTGGAGACGACCCGCCGCAACATCGAGGCGCGGACCAATTCGGAGGGAAAGCGCTACGTCGAGTACTACGGCGTCGACTACCTGGATCCGGCGAACTACGACGTCGTCATCGACACGTCGTCGCTCGACGTCGCCGAGGTCGTGGACGCGGTGGTGGCGGTGGTCGATGCTCCCGACAGGGGATGACGCCGCACTGCGATCGGCGGGGCGGCGCCCGCCAGTAGCGCGGGGAGACGTCCAGGCGCCGCCTATACTGGCAATGCGCCTCGCGTCTGGCGTTGCGCGTCCCCGACCAGGCCAGGAGCGTCACGACATCATGATCGAACCACCCATCGGCGAGTTGCTCGAGAAGGCGCATACCCGCTTCGCATTGGTCGTGCTGTCCGCTCGCCGCGCCCGCCAGATCAACGCCTACTTCAACCAACTCGGCGAAGGTCTCGGCAGCTACGTGCCGCCGCAGGTACACAGCCTATCTCGCAAGCCGCTGTCGATCGCCCTCGAGGAGATCGACGAGGACAAGGTCGTCATCGACATCGTCGAACCGGAGGAGTGAGCCCGTGCTGGCCGGAAGGCGCGTCGTTCTCGGCGTCTCCGGCGGCGTCGCCGCCTACAAGGCGGCGTACCTGGCTCGGCGGCTGATCGAACGCGGCGCCGAGGTGCGGGTTGTCATGACCGAGTCGGCCCATCATTTCATCGGGCATCAGACGATGGCGGCCATCACCGGCCACGCCCCGGTGACGGGCTTCTTCGCCGACGGACCGGGACGTGTCGGCGACGACGTCAGCCCTCACACGACCCTGGCCCACTGGGCCGACGCGGTGGTCGTCGCCCCGGCCACGGCCGCCACGATCGCGCGTGTCGCCGCCGGCCTGTCCGAGGATGTCCTCACCGCCACGATCCTCGCTACGGAGCGCCCCGTGGTCGTGGCGCCGGCAATGCACACCGAGATGTGGAACCACCCGGCAACCCGCCGCAACGTCGCCACGCTGGCCGCAGACGGCTACGTCGTCGTCGGCCCTGCCAGCGGATCCCTTGCCGGGGGCGACGAAGGCCCTGGGCGTCTCGCCGAGCCGGAAGAGATCGTTGCCGCACTCGAGCGCGTGCTGTCCGGCGACATGGAGGGCTGGGCCGTGGTCGTCTCGGCCGGCGGCACCCGGGAGGCGATCGACCCTGTGCGGTACATCGGGAACCGGTCGTCCGGCAAGATGGGCAACGCGCTGGCGCTCGAGGCGGCATCGCGCGGCGCCAAGGTGATCCTGGTGACGTCCGCACCCGCACCCGACGTGGCGGGCGTGGACGTCGTGCAAGTCGAGAGCGCCGCCGACATGGCCGAGGCGGTGTGGTCGGCTGCGGCCCAGGCCAGGGTCGCGGTGCTGGCAGCCGCCGTTGCCGACTTCCGTCCCCGGGACCCCGCTGCGGGCAAGCTGCGGCGCAGCGATGGCCCGCCTCGAATCGAACTCGAGCCCACCCCTGACATCCTCGCCGGCGTTGCCGCCATGGAGCCTCGTCCGTTCCTCGTGGGGTTCGCCGCCGAGACCGGTTCGCTGGACGGAGCGCGGGAGAAGGCGCGCAGCAAGGGGGTCGACCTCCTCGTCGCAAACGACGTCACCGAACCCGGTGCCGGATTCGGCACGGACACCAACCGGGTGGCTCTCATCACCCCCGACGGCACGGTCGAGCAGTGGGAATGCGCCGACAAACGCGAGGTGGCGCAGAGGCTGTGGGATCGCATCGTGACCGCGAGCGACGCCGGAGCGGCCCGCTGACCCGGATCGCGCAGGTCGTCCCCGATCTCGCCACGTTCGCCGTCGACGACGGGTTCTCCTACCGTATCCCGGACGGGCTCGACGTGAGCGTGGGCTCGGTGGTGCGGGTCCCGTTGGGGGGGCGCCGGGTCCGGGGTTTCGTGGTCGACGTGCGCCCCGAACGCGACGGCACGAGAGCATTGAAGGACGTAGCCGGGGTCACAGGCGTGATTGGCGCCTTCGACCGCAAGATGCTCGAGACGATGCGCTGGACAGCCGTGCACTACGTCGCCCCATTGGCGACGGTGCTCGGCAGGGCCCTCCCTCCGAATGCGCCGCGGCCGTCGCCGAGCGATCCGTACCCGCCCGTGCCGTCCCGACCGTCACCGCTGCCGGAGGTCTCGAAGGCGGCGGCCTCCGGCTCGCAGGTGCGGCCGCAGTACCTCGTGGGGTCGGGCCCCTGGGTGGACGCGGCGAGCGGGCTGGCGGCGGCGGCGCTGGCGGCCCAGCGCAGCGTCGCCGTCATCGCCCCCACGGTCGCCGAGGTGGCGGCGCTCGCAGCGGATCTGGCGGTGGAGTTCGGCAACCGGGTTGTCGTCGCCACGTCGGCGCTGCCCGCGAAGCACTCCACGGCAGCATGGGGACGAGCCGCAACCGTCCCCGGATCGCTGCTCGTCGGGACGCGAGAGGCGGCGATGTGGCCGGTCGCCTCGCTGGCGCTGGTGCTGGTGGTCGAGGAGGCGCGTAGGGCGATGAAGTCGCCGCAGACCCCGACCATCCAGGTCCACGAATTGCTGCGGCACCGCGCCGCGGTGGAGCGATTCTCCCTTGTCTTCGCCGGACCGGTGCCGTCGTGCGAGCTGGTCGGCGGCGGGGTGCGGATCCACGAGCCCGGCACCAGGGTGTGGCGGCTGGTCGAGGTCGTGGACCGGCGCCAGGACCCCGATGTCGGTGCCATCGTGACAGAACGGGCCCGGTCGGCCGTTCGGGCGGTCACCGCCGCCGGCGGGACCGGGTTCGTGCTGGTGCATCACCGCGGGTACGCGCCCGCTTTCCGCTGCGTGCGCTGCGGCAGCGTGCGGCGGTGCCCGCAGTGTGGAGCGGCGGCATCTCGCGACGGGGCGTGCCGCCGATGCGGCTCACCGATCGGCGTGTGCACTGAGTGCGGCGGAGCCCGCTTCGCTCCTCTGGGCGCCGGCATCGGGCGGGTCGTCGACGATCTCCGCCGCACCGTCGGAGACGCCGTCGGGCCGGCCGGCGAGCATCGACCGGTTATCGTCGGCACGGAACGCGACCTGGCGGCTGCAGCCCAGGTGGACCTGGCTCTCATGATCGACGCCGACGCCTGGCTGCTGGCGCCTCACTACCGCGCCGAAGAGGACGCACTCCGGATCACGGGTCGCCTGGCGGGGTTGGTCGCCAGAGGGTCGGGGCGGCGGTGCATGGTGCAGACGGCCATACCCGACCACCGGGTTCTGGCGGCGGCTCGCCACGGCCATCCCTCTCCGCTGCTGCACGAGTTGGTTGCCGAGCGCGAACAACTGGGGTTCCCGCCCTCGGGCGAGCTGCTGTCGATCGAGCTCCACGGTGCACACCCGGATGCCGACGACAAGCTGCGGGCTCTGGTGGCCGGTGACGCGACCGTGTTGGGCCCGGCGATCGACGGCGATACCACCAGGTGGCTGCTCCAGGACCGCGACCTGCGTCCGGTGCGTGTTCGGCTGCGCGGCCTCGTCCAGCAGTGGCGCGACGCCGACACCAGAGTCCGGATCGACGCCGACCCCGTCTGAGCATGTTTGGCTGCCCGGTACCGACGAACGACAAGAGGCCCGCCCTCTCGCACAACTAACCTGCCGGGCCGAGAGGAGGCACGTGTCGATCTTCCCCATCCGCGTGTTCGGCGACCCGGTGTTGAGGGCGCCCGCCGAGCCCGTGGCCGAGTTCACGAGCGCACTGGAGCGCCTCGTCGACGACATGCTCGAGACCATGTACGCGGCCCCGGGCGTCGGCTTGGCGGCACCACAGATCGGGATCTCGAAACAGATCTTCGTCGCCGACATCGGCGACGGGCCGTTCGCCATGATCAATCCCCAGATCCTCGAGGCGAGCGGCAACTGGGATTTCGAGGAGGGGTGCCTTTCGGTGCCGGGGATGTACTGGTCCATCGATCGACCGGGCTTCGCCAAGGCCGCCGGCTACGGCGCGGCAGGCAACAGGATCGAGCTCTCGGGCGATGAGCTCATGGGACGGGTGCTCCAGCACGAGATCGACCACCTGAACGGAATGCTGCTCCTGGAGCGGCTCCCGCGCCGCGTCAGGAAGCAGGCGCTGCGCGACTTGCGCGAGCAGGCGCTGCGTCCGCAGCTGAGGCCCTGATGCGGGCCGCCTTCTTCGGCACACCGGAAGCGGCGGTTCCCTCGCTGGCGGCTCTGGCGGATGTCGCCGACGTAGAGCTCGTCGTGACCCGTCCCGACGCCCGTCGCGGCCGGACGCGCGACAAGACGGCTCCTGCGGTGAAGGCCGCCGCCATCGCGTGGGGATTCCCGGTGCTCCAGCCCCTCGACCACGATGCCATGCTCCGGGCGCTGGCCCCGCTACGGCTCGACATCGCCGTCGTCGTGGCCTTTGGACGGATCTTGCGGCCCGAGCTGCTGGCCGCCACCCGCTTGGGATTCCTCAATGTGCACTTCTCCCTGCTGCCGCGGTGGCGCGGTGCCGCCCCGGTCGAGCGCGCCATCCTCGCCGGTGACGCCAGTACCGGTGTCTCCCTGATGCAGATCGACGCCGGGCTCGACACCGGCCCTGTGATCGCTGTGATAGAAACGCCCATCGCCGACGACGAAACCGGCGGCAGTCTCACCGCCCGGCTCTCCCACCTCGGCGCCCTCCTCATCGACGACGCACTCCCCGGATACGCAGCCGGCGGCATCCAGCCGGCGCCCCAGATGGAGGCGGGCGCCTCGCGCGCGAACCCACTGACCGTTGCCGAGGCGCGCATCGACGCCGCGGTCGATGCCGACACTGCCGAGCGGATGGTGCGGGCGTTCACTCCGCGGCCCGGGGCGTGGCTCGTTGCCGACGGCCACCGCCTCAAGGTGTGGAAGGCTGCGGTGTCGGCCACCCCCGTCACTCCCAACCGCATCGAGATCGTGGGCGGGATCCCCGCCGCCGGCCTCTCCCGAGGATCGCTGGAACTGCTGGCCGTGCAGGCTCCTGGTAAGGCCATGATCAGCGGCATCGAATGGGCGAACGGGCGCCGTGGCCGGCCGGCGACCATGGAACCGGCCTGAACCACTCAGCCTGTATCCACCGGTCCAGGTCCGCGCCGCGGATTGGCGCTTCGGCCGATGGCCCTTGTCCCACATTGAATGCTGCCCTGAAGCGGTGAGCACTGATCAGTCCTGGCGACCACGACTCGAATCCGTTGGCCTCTATTGCGAATCGGCCGAAGCGGCCAATCCGAGCGGTGGATGCAGGCTCAGATCACGACGATCCCGCCGAGCCCTTCCTCGGGAGGCGGGAGGTGCATGGCGAGGCCTTCGAGCGTCGATACGATCGTCTCTGCGACCACGAGGTCGCGGTACCACTTGCGGTCGGCCGGGACCACGTACCACGGGGCGTGCTCGGTGGAGGTGCGCTCCAGGACCGCCTCGAAGGCGGCCGTGTAGTCGTCCCACCGGGCCCGATGATCGAGGTCACCGACGCTGAACTTCCAGTTCTTGGCCGGGTCGTCGAGACGCTCCTGGAGCCGCTTGCGCTGCTCGTCCTTCGAGATGTGCAAGAAGAACTTGAGGATCGTCGTCCCCTCGTCGACGAGCAACGCTTCGAAGTCGTTGATGTGGGTGTAGCGCCGCTCCCAGCGTTCCTGCGCCACCAATCCCAGAACCCGCACCACCAGCACGTCCTCGTAGTGGCTGCGGTTGAAGACCACGATCTCACCGCTGCCAGGGGTACGGGCATGCACCCGCCACAGGTAGTCGTGGGCGAGCTCGTCGGGCGTCGGCGCCTTGAAGTTGGCGACCCGCACCCCCTGCGGATTGACCCCGCCGAAGACGTGGCGGATGATCCCATCCTTGCCGCCGGTGTCGAGGGCCTGGAGCACGACGAGCAGCTTGTTGCGGTCCTCCGCCCACAACAGGTACTGAAGGTCGGCCAACCTCTCCACCAGGTCCCGCAGCCGGTCCCGGGCCGCCGACTTGTCACCGCCGAAGCCGCCGGAGTCGGCGGGGTCCCAGTCGGCGAGGCTCACGGTGGCGCCGGGGAGCACGCGATAACGGTCCATGCTCGTCGCCTCCAACGGGTCGAGGGCTCGGGCCCTCCGGCTGCACCGGGAGGGCTGCAGTGGCATCCAAGCAGATCCCGGCCACAGGTGGAGGTGGCGACCACCCAGCCGAGCACGCCTATTCTCCATCGCACTGATGATCGGACCTGCCCGCATCGCTCCGTCGATCCTGGCGGCGGACTTCGCCCGGCTCGGCGACGATGTCGCCAGGGTGGCGCCTCTCGTCGACATGCTCCACATCGACGTGATGGACGGCCATTTCGTGCCTAACATCGCCGTAGGCATCCCGGTCATCGAGTCGTTGCGGCCGGTCACCGATCTCACATTCGACTGCCACCTCATGGTGACGAACCCGGAGGCCTACCTCGAATCGCTGCGGGCGGCCGGCGCCGATCTGGTGACGGTTCACATCGAGGTCCACCCCGACCCGACCGACATCGCCGAGCAGGCGCGTGCGCTGGGCCTGGGATTCGGTCTGGTCATCAACCCTCCGACGCCGTTCGACAGCGTCGACACCTACCTGGAGATGGCAGACATGCTGCTGGTCATGTCGGTCCACCCGGGCTTCGGTGGGCAGCAGTTCATGGACGAGGTGCTCGACAAGGTCGAGCAGGCCCGCAAAACGATTGACTCGCGGGGGCTCGGCACCGAGATAGAGATGGACGGCGGCATCGGTCCCACGACGATTCGGCGTGCCCGCGACGCCGGAGCTGAGATCTTCGTCGCCGGCACGGCGGTCTTCAGGGCGGAGGACCCGGCCGCCGCGGTCATGGCACTGCTTGGGCACATCGATCAGGAGCGAGATGCAGGAACGCATACTCGTCGTTGACGACGACCCGGACATCCTCCAATTCGTGCGCGTCAACCTCGAGTTGGAGGGGTTCGAGACTACGAGCGCCGAGAACGGCCGCGTTGCGCTCGATGCCGCCAAGGCGGCGCCTCCCGACCTCGTGCTGCTCGACGTGATGATGCCCGAGATGGACGGGCTCACAGTGTTGCGCCGCCTCCGCAGCACACCGGCAACGACGAATGTCCCCGTGATCCTCCTCACGGCCAAGGCGCTCGCCGAGGACAGGGTGACAGGGCTCAACCTCGGCGCCGACGACTACATCACCAAGCCGTTCGACGTCGAGGAGTTGATGGCGCGGGTCCGCACCGTGTTGCGGCGCGCCCAGCAGATGCGTGACCTCTCACCGCTCACCGGGCTTCCCGGCAACTTCCGGATCTCGAGGGAGTTGGAGAGCCGGGTGAAGGAGGGCGACCCGTTCGCCATCGTCCACGCCGACCTCGACAACTTCAAGTCCTTCAACGACCACTACGGCTTCATGAGGGGCGACGCCGTGATCAAGTTCAGCGCCCAGGTGCTGCTCAACGCGGCCGAGGAGTGCGGCGATGCCGCCGCGTTCGTCGGTCACGTGGGTGGCGACGACTTCATCGCGGTCATCGATCCGGACGTCGTCGAGGACTTCTGCAAGTTGGCCATCCGTGCCTACGACGACGGCATCCTCGACTTCTACGACACCGCAGACGCCCTCCAGGGCTACATCGAGGTGGTCGACCGGCGCGGCGAGCGCCACGCGTTCCCCATCTCGTCGATCTCGATGGGCGTGGCCAGCAACACACGGCGCCGCATCGCGTCCGAGTGGGAGGCCTCCGCGATCGCCTCCGAGATGAAGGAGTACGCCAAACGCCAGCCCGGCTCGGTGTACCAGATCGACCGCAGGAATTAGTGGCCAGTAGTCAGTAGCCACACCCCGACGTCTCCCGCCGGCAGGAGGGGTGGCGCGCATGGCCTGTGGCCGTGAGCCGTGTCATCATGTCTGGCGTCTGACGTCTCATGTCTGGCGTCTGACTACACTGTTTCCCAGATAGGCCCCCTTCAGGGCAGGGTGAAATCCCCGACCGGCGGTGAGAGCCCGCGACCCCCACCAGGGGTGGATCCGGTGAAACTCCGGGGCCGACGGTGAAAGTCCGGATGGGAGAAGGAGGTCGTGTGCCCACACGCGCGGACTTGACTGCGTCGAGCGCAGACAACCGACACACAGGGCACGACGAAGCAGCGCTCATGGAGCGGGCGCTGGGTTTGTCGGTGCCCACCCACCCTCATCCCAATCCGCGCGTCGGCGCGCTCGTCGTCGCCGCTTCGGGAGACGTCGTCTCCGCCCGTGCCCACGTCGGGCCAGGCCACCCTCATGCCGAAGCCGCCGCCCTCGCCGATGCCGGCGACGCCACCGTCGGCAGCACCGTGATCGTCACGTTGGAGCCCTGTGACCACCACGGACGGACCCCGCCGTGCACCGAGGCCTTGATCGGTGCGGGCGTCGCCAGGGTGGTCATCGGCGCCCTCGACCCAGACGAGCGGGTGCGTGGCGCCGGCGTCGCCCGGCTGCGCCGCCACGGCATCGAAGTGGTCACCGGAGTCCTCGACGACGCCGTCGAGGCGGTGGATCCCGGTTACTTCCATCACCGGCGGACCGGGCGGCCCCGCGTCACGCTCAAGCTGGCCGCCACCATCGACGGCCAGGTGGCGGCCGCCGACGGCACCTCGCAATGGATCACCGGCCCCGCCGCCCGCCGCGACGTGCACCGCCTGCGTTCGGCCAGCGATGCCGTAGTGGTCGGCGCCGGAACCGTGATCGCCGACGACCCTCAACTCACGGTGCGCCTCGACGACTACCAAGGTCCCCAACCGCGACCAATGATGGTGACGGGTCGCCGCCCGCTGCCCGAGTCGGCCGCGCTCTTAGCCCAAGAAGCACTGGTGTATGGGCCCGACGAGATCTCGTGGACCGGTATCGCGGTC